>BNJS01003508.1_pt1 | contig 104151 bp, 172 predicted proteins | sample 8540461 | NCBI WGS metagenome assembly BNJS01 (sample SAMD00202454, study PRJDB9452) | human saliva metagenome | isolation source: human saliva | place: Japan
TTGGTTTGAAAAATCTTGGAATGAAAGTACAAATTAAACGTAGCAACTTTATGTAAATATGAGGATAAAAATTCAATATGTGACATTTAAAGAAGTAGATGGCACTGAGGATTACCAAAAAATATATCAATGTAGGGATCAGAAACACGCCGTGGTGTAGAATTAGAACTTCGTCACAGAAACTGTCTAACAAATGAATGCATCTTCGGAAACTATACCATGGCGGAAGTGGGATACAGAAAGCAAGCGTTGGCCAATACAATCAAGTGATGGAAAAGAACAAAACTTTGATTCCGTACCTATTCCATGGTGGTTTTGAATACAATAGTGTAAGAGTCAGAATGCCTTGTAGGATGCAATACGTTCGGTGCCCATAGGAGTAAAGATACTACCGGTGGTGAGCCAGAGGCAGAAGATGCCTTTTCTGTAAATAGCTATAAATTACAAAAGTATCCAAAAGCTGCTTTGCAAATCGGCGTGCAAAAACCTATTCAATCGTGAATATTGCGCTAGAAAGCAACAGGTAGCCAATACATACAATGTAGGTATGAAATTTAAATTTTAATATGAAATCTATAAAATAAATTCATTATATGAATATCTCATTTCTATAAGTTTTTAAAGGAGTATATGTTCATAAGTACAAGATATGAAAAAGGTGAATATCCATATTAAGAATGTAACTGTAACATTCATTATGATGACTTTCAATGACGAAAATCAGTGCTATACTATAAAATAAGAATTTTTCTTTTTTATAGTAAAGGGCATGCAATATGAAAACAAAACAAGTAAGAGCACAATTATTGTTATTGTCGCGTGATTTTATCTGCTATGACAGGGTCAAGTACAGGCAGTGGATACTTCTGTGTAGAGGAAACCGTTATGTTGCCAACAGTAACAGTGACAGCTACACGGACGATGGAAGAACATTGCTAAAACACCTGGCAGTATCTGTAGTGACACAAAGATATTGAAGCCAAACGGTGGATACTATGTAACCCAGATGCGTTACAACTATTACCAAGGGTATACAAAAGTCAAGTTGGGAATGGTGACACCAAATTCGTGGCTTTAGTTCTACTAATATGTGTGTTAACAATGGTGTACAATAGACAATACTTTTAATAATGTGTGGGTGGGAAGCTATTCCAGTACATACGATTGATCGTATTGAATTGGTGCCGGTGCTAGTTCACTCAGCATGGTGGTAGAGGTGTAGCCGGTGTTGTTAACATTCAGAAACAAAACAAAGTAGCACCCTGAGATCTGTACAAGATGTTCATTGGCATGGACAAATAGGACATAGCTCCCATGGCTATGGAATGAATTAGGATTTAGTCGCATATATCTGATCCGTGTATCTGTAGGCATTTCTGCAGAACAACGTAGGACAGGTGCGTTTCAAGAGTTCTTTATCGTAGGAGCATACGGGTTAGAAGCAGGTGATAAAAACAATTACTTGAATGCTCCTATTCCTGGAAACAAAGGATAGTGACTATTTATTGGTAGTCGTGGAGATAAAACTTTCAATAATAAAACTTGTCTGCTTATGCTACTGTGAGGAATTGAGATAAGGAATCTCTAACATATTCTTATTTATATACTAATAACACATATGTGTATAAAGATCCCTGAGTAGGGTGCAGAAAAGGAAACCTGTATTTGCTGGTATTGTAAAGTAAATGACAATGAGGTAGAACTAAAAACATATCGATATTTAGGGTATGATGGATTACGAGAATATCTGTCTCATAGTTTACAATATAAAAAATAAACGCTAATAAAATACGGGCTTCCTTCAGTATATTAGACCGTAAGAAAAGATGGATTCTCTGATCCTGTAATCCGACTACATCAGACTATAGTGGGCCCAGGAGATAGCTCTTTCTATCCTGGAAAAACAATTATTTTTGATGCTCAAAATAGCAAAGGAACATATTGGGAAACATAGCATCGTAGCTGGCCTTAACTGGAAACAAAAGAAAAGTTTTTGATCAAAAAAACGCAGGAGACTTAACCAATTGGCGAGACCATGGTTCTCATGATTCTACGACGTATCAGATGGGGTTTATGAATAAAGGGCTACTCAGATAGCGTTATTCTTACAGATACATATCTTCAAATGATGATTGGGCTGTGTATGCGGGACTTCGTGTGGATCAATTCAAAAAATTTGATGGTCAGCATATTACATATGGTGAAGCTAAAACAATATGATACAATTACAACATGGAGAAAGGTAAATATACAAGTGGAGCCCTAAAGTTGGTGTAGAACATTATATAACAGACTCTTTAAATGTATATGCATCTACTGGACACTCCTTTAATCCACCGCCATTGGCAATCAAGTTTTATCGTTATAGTGGTGCTGTAAGCGAACGAATTTAAATCCAGAAAAATCAAGTTGGATTTAGAAAAAAAATCTTGGGATACATGAGGAACATTAGGGATAACAGGGTTCTATGTAAGAACAAAGGACAAAGTGAAATATGTAACATATTATAAGCCTAATAAAAGGTTGATTACCAAGATGTATAGCAATGTGAAATTCAGAAACCCGTCGTGGTGTGGAAGTGAACTTCGCCATCAATTGTCGCCAACTTGGTGCTGTGTTTGGAAATTATGCATGGCAAACGGGACATATCAACCATAATGTGATTTCACAAACCAATGAAAATATATGAAGAAACTATGTTGATATTAAAACATATCTTCCATGCTGGGATTGAGTATAACAGTGCTAAATGGAGATACTCTGCGGGATTACACAATATAGCCGTCGTCAATCTTTGGAGCAGTGATGACAGGGCAGTATGGGCAGCAGATAGTTATGTTATCTCAGATCTCTCCGTGGTTACAAAGTGTCCAAGAGCGACAATCCAACTTGGAGTACAAGAAATGTATTTGATCGCATTTTCTTTGATGATGGAAATACAGCAGGTCGCACTTACTCAGCAAGGTGAAATTTCAAATTCTAATACGTATAATATTAACAGCATGAACGTTCCGACGAGGCGTCTCATTTTGTCTACTAGATGTTGTATGACCAATTGGAATAGCGCTACTACATAGGCAATGTCTCTTACCAATGGTATACTAAAGGAGGATATGAATTAATCCTTGGTAGAGTTCTGAAGTGATTCGTAAGGGGTATGTATGAATTATAAACTGAAATGTACTAGCAGGACTTGGTATGGCATGTTTGGTACTGTGCCATTTGTATATGGGCGGTGAAGGTGAACTTTCAACAGTTTGTGACATAACCGGAGCGCGATGAGGTGAACACAGCAGGGCGAGCTTTGGCAATGCGCAAATACCATGAGATTAACTCAACTATCCAGAGGACTGCATATTAATTGAATAATTGTAGGCTATGACACGGAACAACAGAAACATCATAATGTAACGGGTATTTGGACGGTACGAAGTTAACTGTCACAAGAGACTTACAAGTGAATCTAAGTAATGCTCACCCCAATAAACAGATGAAATGGCTCATTATTACATGAGTGGCATCCTATGCGGGCTTTAGGCGTAAACAGATTGATGACCCTAAGTATGACACAGGTTGTTCACACAGCCTACTATGACGATTCATGCCGTTGGAAATGGTGTACAGGCCAACAAAAGATAGTTATGTTACATTAGATGGTCCTGTTACAATAGAAACAGTTCCGTTCAACGAGCAGATGTGTATGCGGCTATAGTAGAAGGGCAACGTGGAATTGGTACTGGACAATTAGCTGAAACACATATACGGCGACCTCTTTGGAGATGAATTTGATCCACCACTCCAGTAACTATGCAAGTGACCGGCAACTTAGGTGTGGTAAATAAAATTATGGATTGAACCCTAATCCCGGGTCGTCATGGGTCGTTCATTGACTTGCATTGGAAACAGCTGATTCCTTGGACTGGTGGAGCTTTCGTAGATTTTGCTGAAAGTAGAAACAATCCGTAAACTCAGGTGTTGTATTGCGACCTAGCGAATCAAGGGAACATGGCATAACCAGTGGCTGGTGCGAAACGCCACCGAGCGGACCATGAAGAGTTACTAAGAAAGACTGAAGGATATACTTTCACGGGTAGTCATATTCAAACTTTGATTGGTGTTGGTGATACACAGGGCTGGCAGGCATCATTTTCAAGAAGATGAAAATCAATTTATGTAGATACAGTAAAAGGCTATATTAAAATTGTGGATAAGCGCCCAAATACCACTGATCATAGGCACCCCGCTCATTGTTGTAAAGAAACGAAGAGCTTCTCTTTCTCAAATAAGAAAAAATAACAAATTAATAAAGAAAAGCTTGCATACTCTCAGTCATTCTAGAGTATAATTGTATGGAAGTATTATTACTTGGTCATAAAAGGTGGTTATATGAGTCGTATAAAGAAGGAAGAACGACAGCAGTTATTGTGCTGAAAAACTGAATATAAGTCCCTTCACGACAGATGAGGAATTGGCCACATATTTTGGTGTCAGTGTTCCTACCATTCGATTGGATCGGTTGGCTCTGGGCATTCCTGAATTACGTGAACGGATTAAGGCAATGGCACAGGAACATTCTGATGACCGACAGCATATCGATCGGGCGGATGTGGTAGGAGATGTCATTGATTTAGCAGTAGGACAATATGGCATCAGTGTGCTTCGCACTACGAAAAAGACATGCTAGATCGCTCTGGTTACGTAGAGGCACAATATTTATATGCTCAGCTAATTCGTTGGCGAGAGCTATTGTAGGGAGTTCCTCGATGATCGCTGGGGTGGGCAATATTAAATATAAAAGTCTCGTTAAGAGTGATGTCAATTTGGCGGCGAAAGCAGAGTTAGTGCGACAACGAGGAGAAAAATTCTTTATTAAAAGTAACAATCAAAGATAACGTAAAAGAAGTGTTTCGCGCTAAATTCATTATAGGAATCTGTGGTAGAATAAAGGTGAATTATGAAGATTGCAGTAGATGCTATGGTAGTGATTTTGCTCCCCTCGAAATAGTCTTAGGCTCTATTGCCGCTGTGCACGAATACGATACGATGGATATCGTGCTTGTCGGTGATGAAAACAAAATAAAAAGAAATATTAGAAGCAGAAGGTGAAACTGGAAAAATCCACGAATTTCCATTCATCATGCTAGTGAAGTCATTGAAATGCATGAGCATCCCTAGTATTGCTTTGCGCAAGAAAAAAAGATGCTTCCCATTGCAGTGGCTACACGTTTAGTTCGTGATAAGGTATGTGATGCGGTTATTGCACTGCAGGCAGCACTGGGGCAGCAGTGGCAGCTCCCTTGCTAGGATTGGGAAGAATTAAAGGGATTGAACGTCCTTGTATTGCAACACCATTACCAACGGCCAATGGTGTGACAATTATGCTAGATTCTGGGGCTAATGTAAATAGTAAAGCCAAAAACATTTGGTGCAAGGGGCTATTATGGGCTATAACTATGCACAATTATTGCTTGGTAAATCTAATCCTACAGTGGGTTTGTTGAATATTGGGCGAAGAATCTACTAAAGGAAATGAAGTTGTTTTAGAAACCTATTCATACTACAAAACTAAAAACAATTCCTTTCAAAGGAAATGTAGAAGGTCGTGATATTCCAAAAGGCACTGTAGATGTAGTAGTATGTGATGGATTTGTAGGTAATGTGGTGCTTAAATTTGCAGAAGGTCTTGTGTCTGTGGTACAAGATATTCTAAAAGAAGGCATCAAACAAAGTAGTATTATCTCTAAACTGGGAGCTTTACTAATTGTTCCTGTGTTTAAGAAAATAAAAACGACTCAGACCATACTGAAAATGGTGGAGCACCTCTATTAGGAGTAAATGGTGTATTTATTATTTGCCATGGCAGCTCTAAGTCAAAAGAAATTATGACAGCCATCAAAATAGCTGGAGATTTAGTAGAACGGAAATTGATTGAACATATTTCCTCAGTATTGAAGAAGAAGGGACCCTAACATATGACAATGCTGAATAAGCCAGTCGGAATTATTGGTACCGGTAGCTATGTGCCAGAAAAAGTTCTTACAAATGCAGACTTAGAAAAATGGTGGATACTAGCGATGCTTGGATTCAAGAACGAACAGGCATTAAAGAACGGCGCATTGCACCAGAAGGTGTAAATGCATCAGATATGCCACAGAAGCCGCAAAAAGCCTTAGAAGCAGCTAACTTAACAGCAGAAGATATTGATTGATATTGTTGCTACATTAACTGGTGATATGTCAATTCCATCTACTGCATGTTTAGTACAAGGCAAACTTAGGAGCTACGAAGGCAGCAGCCTTTTGATTTGTCTGCGGCTTGCTCCAGGATATGTGTACTCTTTAATTACGGCTGGGTCATATATCAATGCAGGATTATTTTAAAAATGTTCTTGTTATAGGTGTAGAAGTTTTATCACGTGTGGTAAACTGGGAAGACCGTAATACTTTGTGTTCTTTTTGGTGATGGTGCAGGGCAGCCGTTATTTCTACAGTAGAAGAAGGGTATGGTATGCTCGGTATGGATATGGGGGCTGATGGAAGCGGTGGTATGCATCTATGTATTCCATCTGGAGGTACAGCTTACCACCAACTTCGGAAAGACGGGAAGAGGGACTTACGTTCATTCATATGAATGGACAAGAAGTTTATAAATTTGCTGTTAAAACAATGGGCAAAACCGTATTGAAAGCTCTAGAAATGGCAAAGATGGAACTGGAAGAATTAGATTTCTTCATTCCACATCAAGCGAATACCCGTATTATCAAATCTGCAGCGTATCGTTTGCATCTGACAGAAGATAAAGTTTTTATTAATTTACCTAAGTATGGAAAACACATCAGCAGCATCCATTGCGATTGCTTTAGATGAAGCAGTGCGAGCAGGAAAGTTACATAAAGGTGACAATCTTGCCGTTGCTGGATTTGGTGCAGGATTAACTTGGGCAAGTCTAGTAATGAAATGGTGCTAAGGAGGAAAAGATGATTAAGACTGATATTTGTGATTTGTTAGGGATAGAGTATCCCGTTCTTCAAGGTGGTATGGCTTGGTTAGGTACAGCTGAATTAGCAGCTGCTGTATCTGAAGCAGGTGGTTTAGGAATTATTGGTGCAGGACATATGCCTCCAGACGTATTCCGTGCTGAAATTCATAAATTGAAAGAACAGTACAGACAAACCATATGGTTGTAATATTATGTTGATGTCTCCATTTGTGAATGAAGTTATGGAAGTTGCTTTAGAAGAACGCGTACCAGTAATCACAACAGGAGCAGGTAATCCATCTGCATGGGTACCAGCTTTCAAAGAAATCGGTACAAAAGTAATTCCTGTAGTAGCCTCTGTATTATTAGCAAAACGTCTGCTTCGTGGCGGTATTGATGCAGTCATCGCAGAAGGAACTGAGTCAGGCGGTCACGTGGGAGATATTACAACTATGTGTTTAATCCCTCAAATCGTAGATGCAGTGGATGTACCTGTTATTGCAGCTGGTGGTATTGCTGATGGTCGTGGTATGGCAGCAGCTTTTAGCATTGAGTGCTAGTGCAGTTCAAATGGGTTCTCGCTTTCGTTGTATCTGAAGAATGTATTGCTCATGAGAACTATAAAGAGGCAGTATTGAAAGCTAAAGATCGTTCTACGGTAATGACAGGGTTTGACTACAGGTCATCCAGTTCGTATCATTGAAAAATTTGTTAGCTCGTAAATATCAATCTCTTGAGTTCAGTGGAGCACCAAAAGAAGCTCTTGAAAATTTAGGCGCTGGTACACTTAGAAAAGCTGCCATTGAAGGGGAAACAAAAATGGTTCCGTTATGATTGGACAAATTGCGGGTATGTTGAATGACATTAAACCTTGTGCAACAATTATTCAAGATGTTGTTCGTGAAGCAGAAGAAGTTATGTTAAACTTGAAATCTGTTATCCGATAAGTAGGAGGAAACCTTATGAAAACAGCATTTGTATTTCCTGGTCAAGGGTCTCAAAAAGTAGGTATGTTGAAAGATTTGTACGAAGCGTATCCTATTGTAAGAGAGCGTTTTGCACAAGCAGATGAAGCATTGGGATACTCCATTTCACAATTATGTTTTGAAGGTCCAGACACAGAATTAGTAAAAACAGCAAACACACAACCTGCTATTTTTAACAGCTAGTGTGGCATGTTATGAAGTGTTAAAAGAAAAGGCTTTACACCTGATATCGTAGGTGGTCATAGTCTTGGTGAATATAGTGCTCTCGTAGCAGCAGGGAGTTCTTGATTTTTAAAGACGCTGTGTATGTAGTGCATAAACGTGGTGAGTATATGCAAGAAGCAGTGCCATTGGGCGAAGGTGCTATGGCGGCAATCTTAGCATTACCTCGTGAAGAAGTCGTTCGCACCTGCGAAGAAGTGAATGACACAGTAGGGATCTGTACAAGCAGTTAACTTTAACTGCCCAGGACAAATCGTGATTGCGGGTGCTACTAAAGCTGTAGAAGTAGCGGCTGAAAAAAATGAAAGAAGCCGGTGCTAAACGTGCTGTTATGTTACCAGTAAGTGCCCCTTTCCACAGTCGCTTGATGGAACCAGCAGCAAAACGTTTGCAAGAAGAATTAGATAAAATCGAAGTGAAAGACGCTCAAATTCCAGTTGTAGCAATATTACTGGAGAAATCTTAAAAGATGGAGCTACTATTAAAGGGGCATTAGTAAAGCAAGCAGCAGCACCAGTACTTTTGGGAAGATTGTGTAGCCACAATGGTAGACTTTGGAGCAACTCGATTTGTAGAAGTAGGGCCTGGAAAAAGTATTAACAGGTTTCACTAAAAATTAATAAAAGCAATGGAATTAGCCAATGTTGAAGATGAAGCATCCTTAGCAGCAGCTATTGCATTTTTACAAGGAGAATAAGATGAATTTAACAGGTAAGGTAGCTCTGGTAACAGGTGCATCCCGTGGTATTGGACAAGCTACTGCTATTGATTTAGCAAAAGCTGGAGCAGATATAGTAGTAAACTTTATTGGCAATGAAGCGGTAGCTCAAGAAACTGTTGAAAGCTATTGAAGCATTGGGTCGTAAAGCAATCAAAATTAAAGCTGACGTAGGTAATGCAGATGAAGTGCAAGCTATGGTGGATGAAGCAGTGGCTGCATTTGGACATATTGATATTCTTGTAAATAATGCAGGCATCACTCGTGATGGATTATTAATTCGGATGAAAAGATTCTGACTGGGATGATGTATTAAATATTAACCTAAAAAGGGGTATATTTAGTGACTAAAGCAGTAGCTAAACTTATGGTTAAAACAACGGGCTGGTCGTATTATCAACATGACATCTGTATCTGGTGTTACTGGTAATGTGGGTCAGGCCAATTATGCCGCTGCTAAAGCAGGGGTAATTGGCTTTACTAAAAACTTGTGCTAAAGAATTAGCATCTCGTGGTATTACTGTGAATGCAGTAGCACCAGGATTTATTGAAACAGCAATGACAGATGTATTACCTGAAAAATTAAAGAAGGTATTGCAGCGACAGTTCCGTTTTGGTCGTATGGGTCAACCGGAAGAAATTGCTAGTGTAGTAACGTTTTTAGCGTCTGACTTTGCAAGTTATATTACTGGCCAAGTTCTCAATGTAGACGGCGGAATGGTGATGTAAAAGCAAGATCCTATAGATAGACTACGTGAAAGGAGGTGTACGTAATGAGCACATTTGACAAAGTAAAAAGCTATTGTTGTTGAACAATTGGGCGTTGACGAATCTGAAGTGGCTATCGATTCCACTTTCATCGATGATTTAGGGCGCTGACTCTCTTGACATCGTTGAATTGATCATGGCATTTGAAGAGGAGTTCAATATTGAAATCCCTGATGATGTTGCAGAAAAATCAAAACTGTAAAAGATACAGTTGATTACATCGATTCTACAAAAATAAGTCTTAGCACTTATGCACCACGACGGGGCTTAGCCCCCTTAGTGGATGTGCACATAGGAGGAATAATAGTGAAACTCCCTGAACTTAGAATAGGGAAATTGGTAGCCAAAGTACCGGTAATTCAAGGTGGAATGGCAATCCGATTGTCTACAGCTCGGTTGGCTGCAGCAGTTGCAAATGAAGGTGGTATCGGCCTGATTGCAGCATCTGGCATGCCTTTTGATGAATTACGATACGAAATACAATTAGCAAGAAAATTATCGCCTACGGGCATTATCGGTATAAATGCAATGGTAGCCGCTACAGAATTTTTAGGCCTTGTAAAAACGGCCATTGAGGAGGGGATTGACCTCGTAGTAGCTGGCGCTGGATTTTCCAGAGATATGTTTGCCTTAGGGTCGTGAATCTGGTACACCTATTGTACCTATTGTATCCACGCCTAAATTAGCTCGTATTTCTGAAGGATTAGGGAGCCTCCGCAGTGATTGTGGAAGGTTGTGAAGCAGGTGGTCATTTAGGGTACAGATGGTTCTTCTCGTGAGTTAGTACCAGAAGTGGTAGCAGCTGTGAAACATATTCCAGTCATCGGTGCTGGTGGGGTTCTTGATGGAGAAGACATTGTGGAGATGATTAAGCTCGGTGCTAGTGGAGTGCAAATGGGAAGCCGTTTTGCTGCTAGTGTGGAGTGTAATGCCTCTGATGAATTGAAAAAAATGTACGTTCGTGCAGATGCTCCAGAAGATATTGTCTTGATTCAAAAGTCCAGTGGGACTTCCAGGTCAAGCATTGCGTAATAAGTTTGCAGAAACAGTATTAGACGGTACAGTACCGCCACCTACAGAGTGTCATCGATGCTTAAAGCATTGTTCACACAAATTCTGTATTATTAAAGCCCTTTCACGTGCTCAACAAGGTGACGTAGAAACAGGGACTAGTGTTCTCAGGAAATAATATGCGTAAAGTAGACTCCATATTACCTGTGAATGAAATTTTTTGCGCCTAGTTTCAGAGGCAGCAGCCATTAATTAAATGAGATTATAAAGAGGTGGAATCATGGAAAGACGTGTTGTTATTACTGGTTTAGGTGCTGTGACACCAGTGGGAATCGGTAAAGATGACTTTTATAATGCATTGTTACGTGGTGAATCCGGTATCGGTCCTATTACTCGATTTGATGCAAGTGATTATGCAACTCGTATTGCAGGTGAAATCAAAGATTTCGATCCCTACGCAATTTGGAATCGATAAAAAGAAGCGCGCCGTATGGACCGTTCTGCAGCGTTTGCTATTGCAGCAGCAGTGCTTGCGCAAAAAGATGCTGATCTAGATTTAGACAAAGAAGAAGCAGACCGTTGTGGTACTGTAGTGGGTACTGGTATCGGTGGTATCGACTCCATCCACGATGTATATGTAACTTTATTTGAAAAAGGTCCAGGTCGTGTAAGCCCATTTGCGGTGCCTATGATGATTGCCAATATGGTATCTGGCCGTGTATCTATTCAATTAGGATTAAAAGGACCAGTAGAAACAGTTGTTACAGCTTGTACTTCTGGTACTAATGCAATCGGTGAAGCATTCCGTATGATTGCACATGGTCAGGCAGATGTAATGTTTGCTGGCGGTACAGAAGCGGCAGTTTCTCCAGCAGCAGTAGCTGGTTTCGCATCCATGAAAGCTATGTCTACACGCAATGATGAGCCTACAAAAGCATCCCGTCCATTTGCAGCTGATCGAGATGGATTTGTAATGGGTGAAGGTGCAGGTATTGTTGTATTAGAAGAATTAGAACATGCAAAAGCACGTGGTGCTCATATCTATGCTGAAGTAGTTGGATATGGCACAAATGGCGATGCATACCATATTTCTTCTCCAGCACCAGGTGGTACACAAGCTCGTAAATGTATGGAATTAGCATTGAATGATGCAGGTATCAAACCTGAGGAAGTTGACTATATCAACGCTCATGGTACATCTACATCTATTAATGATGCAAATGAAACATTGGCAATTAAACAATTATTTGGAGATCATGCTAGCAAATTAGCAGTAAACTCTACAAAATCTATGACAGGTCACTTATTAGGTGCGGCTGGTGCTATTGAAGCGATTGTTATGGCAATGGCTATTGAAACTGGCAAAGTACATCCAACAATTAACCTTGATAATCCAGATCCAGAATTGGATTTAGATTATGTATCTGACGGAGCTCGTGATATGAAAGTAGATGTAGCTCTTTCTAATTCTTTTGGTTTTGGTGGACACAACGGCACTATCGTTGTTCGTCGTTATGAGGCGTAATTGTGAATGCTTCTAAAAGTAGCAAAGTAATTAGCAAGGCTCGTGAAGAATCACTTCACGAGCTTTGTTACGAATTACATTTGCCATTACAAAATATAAAGTACTTTAAATCGCGCCTTAACACATTCTTCCTATGCGAATGAACATAAAGTTATCCCATGAACATCATAATGAACGCTTAGAGTTCTTAGGGGATGCTGTATTAGATCTCATCATAGGGGGAATATCTATTTATTACATATCCAGAAATGACTGAGGGTGAACTGACTCGCTTAAAAGCCTGTACTGTATGTGAAGGCTCTTTGGCCGAATGTAGTCGTACCTTAGAGTTAGGTGCATATCTACGCTTAGGCAGAGGGAGAACGTCATTGCGGTGGAGCGGGACTGAAAACTCTATTTTAGCAGATACCTTTTGAGGCTATCCTAGGGAGCTATCTATTTAGAGTGTGGGTACGAAGTGGGAAAACAGTTCGTTTTGAGTCATTTGCATGGATATCTCGAAATGGCACTTTCAGGAAAAGTAGGAAAAGATTTTTAAAACATTGCTCCAAGAGTTGGTACAACAAAAAGGAGAATCTGTGATACGGTATCATGTCATTAATGAGGAAGGTCCGGATCATAATAAGTTCTTTACTATGGAAGTAGTCATTGATGGAGTACCATCAGGAGTAGGTTCTGGACGAAATAAAAAGTAGCAGCTCAAGCAGCTGCTAAAAAGAGGGCTTATGAAAAGCTTATACAATAGTAAGGGTTGAGGGGTGAGGGAACCACTCCCTTTTTTCTTTGATAAGAGTAAAAATGGGTCACATGGTTGTGATACCATGAAACTAACTGTCATGATACAATAGATGAGTACCTATTAAGTACTGATAGGTTGTCATGTATCATCTTGTATGATGTAGTTTATAAAGAATTGTTTACATACACGAAATATCTATAGTTGAGGGGGATCCTATGAGGAAAGTGAAAAAGAAAACTAGACTACTTCCATTTTTTTATTCCTCATATTAGGGTGCCCTTATATTTCATGTATTTTGTAATCAGCCACGTATATCTGGCCAACAAGAAATGGTATCGGTGGATACCATCCGTAGGTCTATTCGTGATACAATATCTGAACAAGGTCACAAAGGACAATGGGAAGTGGCATACTTTGGCGGTAGCTTTACGGCCATCCACCAAGAACTGCAAGATACCTTATTGGTACCAGCTAAAGAAGCATTTCAGCAAGGAATCATTCAAGGAATACGATTATCTACGAGACCAGATGCCATAACAGTGAGAACGATTGGCAGAGCTTTACGAGAGTGGTGTACGAACTATTGAATTAGGTGTGCAAACATTAGAAGAGTCTATGTTAGTAGAAGCAAAAACGGGGGCATACGGTAGAAGATGTTGAACAGGCTTGTAAAATGATTCGAGAACAAGGTATGACACTAGGTATACAGTTACTTCCTGGATTACCAGGAGAGACGTGGACGACTTTAGTAAATACGGCGGTGAAAGCAGGACAATTACAGGCACAATTGTGTCGTATTTATCCTGTGATTGTCATTGAAGATACAGAACTAGCTGATCGTGTGCGTCAAAGGTAGTTATGTACCGTTAACTCATAGAGCAAGCGGTAGCATATAGTGCCTTTTAAAATCATATTTAGAACGTAAAGGTACACAGGTCATACGTGTAGGATTACAAAGTACAGAAGATTTTGATGCTGGTCGTGGTATTGTAGGAGGTCCCTACGCTGCTGCCTTTGGAGAATTAGTTGTAAATTATGAATGGCGTCAGCAGATACAGCAAACAATAGAAGAACACCTAGAGGTATTCGGTGTGATTCATAAGGTTATACTGGAATACCCAAGACCTTTCACATCGAAGATACGTGGATTGAAGAATAGAAATATAGAGTACTTTTGAGACAGGGAATATGAGCAGATAGAATGGGCTTGGAAACAAAAAGTGGAAGATAACCATACTGGAATCGTACATGTCATGATAGATGATGTATTATATAGCTTGGTTCTTTAATGGGACTCCTACGGTTATATAACTGTGGATTGACTCATGTTTTGTATAGATAGTATGTGATGAGGTTTGGAACATAGGTATAAGTATAGGATGAAAAACTACATGGATTGTATAAGTTTACAATATACCTGTTTATAGATAGAAAGGAAGCAGTCATGCAATTATTGCGATTAGAAATGAAAAGGATTTAAGTCCTTTGCTGATAAAACTGTAGTGTCTTTTTTCTCCAGGCATGACTGGGATTGTGAGGGCCTAATGGTAGTGGTAAAAAGTAATATTACTGACGCGATTCGTTGGGTCTTAGGGGAATCAAATGTACGTCATTGCGTGGACAAAAAAAGCAGAAGATATTATTTTTTTCTGGCACAGAAGCTCGCCGTCCACATAATACAGCAGAGGTAAATTTAATTTTTGATAACAGTGATGGTACGTTAGGTAAGGAATTGGCTGAAAGTAGTTATCACACGCCGTATGTATCGTAATGGTGAAAGTGAGTTCCAAATCAATAAGAGAAATTGCCGGTTAAAAGATATTCATTTATTATTAGCGGATACAGGATTGGGTAAAGATTCTATGGCCATTATTGGACAAAAATCGTATCGATGCTATTTTGAATAGTAAAACCAGAAGAACGGCGCTTAATCTTTGAAGATGTGGCAGGTATTTCTCGCTTTAAAATGAATAAAGAAGATGCTATTCGACGTATCAATAGTACAGATCGTAATATGGAACGCTTAGATGATGTAATGAATACTCTTGGAGACCAATTAGTGGAATTAGAAGCAAAAGCTAATGTGACACGTGAGTATAATGCATTATCACAAGAGAAACGTAGCTATGATGGAGCTATTGCGTTTCATGACTATAAAACGGCAGATCGTTTATTTACACGACAAGAAAAATGAAAAATTTATCCCTATCTTCGTGAGCAAGAAGAATTAGAAACTACTTTGGATACGATCCAAGAGTCCTATAAGACTACACAAAAATGAATTGCAATCCTTTCGTGAAACTCAACAAAGTATGGAAGATGAATATGCTACTTTACAAGGAAAATTAGGGAACTAACAGGACAGATCAGTGGCACGCCTAAAAAGAAGCTAATATGGTGGCAGAGTTAAAAGATGGGGAAGCACAGTTAGCAGGTTGGAAGAAGGAAATTAAGGAAAAAGAGCAACAGTATGAGCGAGATTTAGCGTCCTTGAAAGATCAAGAAAGCAAACTAACATCCATAGGACAAGAGGTGAAACAGGCTGAATCTAATTTACAAAAATGCTCGAAACTCTTTGGGAAGTAAAGACTGATTTAGACGGTATGCGTGTTGCAGAGCAACAGGCTCATGAGCGTCATATTAGTGTGGTTCGTGAATTGGAAGAAGCTCGTCATCAACTAGCAAGAACGGAAGAGCTAGAAACACAAAAAGCAAGATAATGCGCAACGTTTACAAGCCACCTTACAAGATTTAGAACAATCTTTATCACAGTCAAAAAAACACAGTTAGAGATGCAGCAACAGGCTGTTGATGAAGCACAAGCAGGACTGCAAAGAGCACGTCAATCTTTACAACAGTTAGAAGATGCACGTCGACAAAACAATCAGGAATTAATGAAATACAACGAACGTTACAATCTAAAGAAGGTCGGTTAGAATTGTTGCATAGCTGGGAAGAACTACACGAAGGATATTTGGAAGGAACAAAGCATGTAGTTACAAGCAAAAGAAACTTGGTCTTCTCATATTCGTGGAGCTATTGGTGATGTATTTACAGTAGAAGAAAAATTCTTAGTGGCCATTGAAACTGCTTTGGGTGGAGCTATCCATCAGGTGATTACGGACACTGCAAAAGATTGCCTCTAAAGCAGTACAATACTTAAAAGCGCACACAAGGTGGTCGTGTTACGTTCTTACCGATGGACATGGTAAAAGGAAAAACGTTTAGAACATAAAAAGCGTTACAATCTTCTTATGTATTAGGACTTGGTGTAGACTGTATTCAGTTTGATACTCAATATACAGGCGTGTTTAACCAGCTATTAGGGCGTACGCTTATTGTAGACACATTGGACCATGGATTAGCATTGCAAAAAGAATACCATCAACAATTGCGAATTGTTACCTTAACGGGGGAGCAGTTACAACCAGGTGGTGCTCTAACAGGTGGTGCTACGAAACGGAAGAAATTATCTATCTTATCTCGTAAAGAAGAGCAAGACACATTACAGCAAGATATTCATATATTACTGACAAAAGCACAGGATTTGAAACAGTCTTTACAAGGATTAGACAAAGAAATTGAAACTTTGACACAGGATGGTGAGGAATTACGCCAAACCTATGAACAAGAGGAACTGCAGTTGCGTAGTATACAGCAAGAGCAACAACGATTTCAAGGTGAGCATGTAAACTTAAGTGGAATGGTGCAGACCTATGATGAGGAACTACAAAATACTACAGAAAAGCAAACTACCTTAGGAGAAAAATAAAAAGACTAGCAGATGAGCTTTCACAGTTGGAGAATCGAGAAGGACATCAAGAGCAAGTCACAACATTGGTCTCTCAAGAGCAAACTTTACAAGAACAAGAGCGTGAGCAAACTGAAATTTTACAAGGGTACGCTTACGTTGGGAGCAAGCTAGATTGTTGTTAGAACAAAGCAAAAAGAAGCTGCTCAATTAGAACAATATATTAAAAGATAAGAGAGTGGAAATTACAAGCTTTAGATGGAAGATTAACTCAATTAGGTGAAGATGTCACACGCTTGGGTGGTGGACCTGTTTTTAACGTTAGAATCAGAAAAACAAGCTATAGAAAACGAGTAGCAACCATTGGTGAATCTAGAAAAGATGGTCAAGATAAAGTACGTGCTTGGGAATTGCAATTAGAGACATTGCAAGATGAACGGAACCAAAAAGAACAACGCCAACGAATTGTGCAGAAAAACTGGTGGACTACACAAGAAGGATTAACAAAATATCAATTACAAGGGCGAACAAGCATTGGAACAATTAGGTGCTTTAGGGTATACTAAACAAGAGGCACAGAATATACACTTAGGTGGTTCCGTAAATGAGTGGAAAGCAACAACAGGTGAACTTTAGCAAGACAAATTGAAAACTTAGGCGCTATCAATCCCTAATGCTATTGCAGAATATGAAGAAGCGGAAGAAAAATTAGCATTCTATCATGCACAAAAGGAGGATTTGGTGATAGCCAAAGAACAATTAGAAGGGGTCATCGCTGAAATTGATGGAGCCATGTCTGAACAGTTGCAAGATGTACTTTTACTGTAATTCGTGAGAAATTCCAACACGTATTCTCTCAATTGTTTGGGGGAGGTTCTGCGCAAATTGTGGTATCCAACCCGGAATCCATTTTTAGAAAGTGGCATTGATTTTTATATCCAACCACCAGGAAAGAAGCGCCAACAATTAAAGCTTGTTATCTGGTGGGGAACAGCGCATTAACGGTCATAGCCTTGCTCTTTTGCACTACTGGATTATCGACCTGCTCCATTCTGTGTGCTTGACAGAAGTAGACGCTGCGTTAGATGATGCGAATGTGGAACGATTTAGTCACTATTTGCATAATTTAGGGGATGCTACACAATTTATCGTGGTAACCCATCGTAAAGCGGACCATGGAATCAGCCCATGTCTTACAAGGGGTGACTATGGTGGAACGAGGTGTGTCACGTCTATTAACAGTCAACCTTTGACGAAGTAAAGGAGAACAGCGATTATGGCATTTAGTTTTTGACCGTGTGAAAGCGGGTTTGGAAAAGACAAAAATAATTTTGTAAAAAGTAGAAACCATCGTTATCGGATAGCTGCTGAAATCGATGATGATTTCTTAGATGATTTAGAAGCTACCATGTTGACTGGCGATTTAGGTCCTAAAAAACAACGACGTATTTGATGAAAGAAATCCGCCGTGGTGTTACAGAAGGATTATCAACAATACTAGCGAAGTGATGCCTTTCATGGAAGATCGCATTACAGAAATGTTAGGAGCTCAAGAAGAGTGTTGGAACTCCACAAACCAGAAGTCATCTTGGTAGTGGGTGTGAATGGTGTTGGTAAAACAACAACTATTGCGAAGTTGGCCCATTATTATGCAGAACAAGGTAAAAAGGTCATCATTGCCGCAGGGGATACATTTCGTGCCGCAGCATCGGAACAATTATCCATTTGGGCAGACCGAGTGGGCGTATCTATTGTAAAACATAAAGAAGGTGCAGACCCGGCAGCAGTGGTATTTGATGCCTGTGCGTCTGCCATTGCTAAAGAAGCGGACTTAGTGATTGTAGATACAGCAGGGCGTTTGCATACCAAAGTCAACCTTATGGAAGAATTGAAAATTGGCCGTGTAGCCGATAAACAAATCCCAGGGCACCGCATCAAACCTTATTAGTGCTAGATGGTACGACAGGTCAAAATGCAGTGAGCCAAGCAAAATTATTTGGCGAAGCAGTACCTGTAACAGGCATTGTGGTGACAAAATTAGATGGCACCGCAAAAGGTGGTGTAGTTATCTCTATCAAAAGAAGAGTTAGGCGTTCCTGTACGTTGGATTGGTGTAGGCGAGCAAATGGATGATTTGCGACCTTTCAATGCAAAAAGAATTTGCTAATGCCCTCTTTGACAAGGGAGAATAGTGGACCATGACTAGAAAACAATTATATGACTATGTGGTGGACCAAAATGAGATGAATGGCTATGGCATCGATAGGGACAGTATTGAATGCGCCGTAGATATTATGGAATTTGTAGGAGGCGATTTATATCGGCCTCTTACGCGCTTACTTTTGGAGTAATTGGAAAGAAATTGCTAGGCGTATTGAAAGCTACACCGATGAGCAATGGAATTTTTGTTCATCGTATCGCTGAAAATATGAAGTACTCTCTAGAGCATGATTATAGCGATGAAAGCCATCATTTATCGGATTGTGGCATTGCCATCTTTATGGAAATGTTAGAAGGGGATGACACAGCTACACAAACCTTTGCAAGGAGATACGCCGATTACTGAAGAAGAATTACGTCGTATTCGTGGCAAGGGGTAGATGTCTGTAGCTTATTGATAGAGCTAATGCTAATATCGGTTAGTCTGTAGTAAAAGTACTATAGGGCACTTGAGATACATACCTATTATAATAATATAGTAGACAGTGAGAGAAAAGCTGGATCTTAGATTCAGCTTTTCTTTTTGTATATAGTGCATGTTTGTAGTGTAAGTAACCATGTGACAGGGAATGATGTTACTAGTTGTAGATATCAATCCATTCCATGAGTACAGTATAATAGTTGCAATAGATTTGTATCGAACATACAGTATAATATAATGTCCATTCATGATATAATATAGAAGTTACTAGATATAGAATGAATTGTGAATTTCTCACGTTCATCGAGATAGATATATAAGGAGGGACTATGAGCGGATTGCATCATTTTTCCCGAAGAAGGCATACCCTTTCAAGTAGAAGCGCCGTACTCTCCCATGGGAGATCAACCGAAGGCTATCGAGTCCTTGGCAGACGGTATTGAACGAGGGGGTGGGCACAGGTATTACTAGGTGCTACGGGCACGGAAAAACATATACCATGGCAAAGCTCATCGAGGCTGTGCAAAGCCGACCTTGATCGTGCTCACAATAAAACATTAGCGGCCCAACTGGCTAGCGAGTTTAAAAGCTTTTTCCCTAAGAATGCAGTGGAATATTTCGTGTCCTACTACGATTATTACCAACCAGAGGCGTACATTGCCTCTACCGATACATATATTGGAAAAAGATGCGTCCATCAATGAAGAAATCGATAAGTTGCGCCACTCGGCGACAATGAATTGTTTGAGCGCAGAGATGTGATTATCGTCGCATCTGTTAGCTGTATTTATGGCTTAGGAGATCCAGAGGATTATAGTACCCTCTGCGTATCTTTGCGCCAAGGTCAGGAATATAGTCGTGATGATATTCTTCGCAAATTGGTATCTATCCAATACACTCGAAAACGATATGAACTTTGTGCGGGGCACCTTCCGAGTACAAAGGGATACATTGGAAATTTTTCCCAGCCGGTACTAGTGAAAGAGCCATTCAGTAGAAATGTTTGGCGATGAAACTCGATCGTTTAGTAGAAATCGATGTGCTTACAGGGGATGTTATCGTAGAACGGAAACACGTGGCTATCTATCCAGCTTCACACTATGTAACGACGAAAGAAAAAGCTAGACCTTGCCATCGGTCGCATCGAAGCGGAGTTGGCTGAGCAGCTAGCATACTTTTAATGAAAACGGTCGTCTCTTAGAGGCACAACGATTGGAGCAACGAACACGATATGACATTGAAATGATGCAGGAAATGGGCTATTGCTCGGGGATTGAAAATTACTCACGCCTGTTGTCTAACCGTCAACCAGGGGAAGCGCCGATGACCCTCATCGACTACTTTACAGATGATTTCTTGATCATTTATTGATGAATCTCATGTAACATTGCCACAAATTCGTGCCATGTATAATGGTGACCAGGCGCGGAAACATAATTTGATCGACTACGGATTCCGCTTGCCATCGGCGGCAGATAATCGGCCCTTAAAATTTGAAAGAGTTTGTGGAGCGCATTAACCAAATTGTTTACGTATCTGCTACGCCAGGTCCTTATGAAAATGGAAGTACAGACTAATGTAGCAGAGCAAATCATCCGACCTACTGGATTATTAGATCCTATCATCGAGATTCGTCCTATCAAAGGGCAAATGGATGATTTACTAGGGAAATTAAAGAGCGGGCAAAGTCGGATGAACGGGTGTTGGTCACTACGTTGACATGGCAGAAGATTTAACGAATTATCTGAAAGAGATGGGCATTCGTGTGCGCTATTTACATTCCGATATTGCTACCATTGAGCGTGCCGATATTATCCGTGATTTACGGGCCGGTGTCTTTGACGTTCTCGTAGGGATTAACTTATTGCGAGAAGGCTTAGATATGCCAGAAGTGTCCTTAGTGGCTATTCTAGATGCAGATAAGGAAGGTTTCTTGCGCAGTGATACATCCTTGATTCAGACCATAGGCCGTGCGGCTCGTAATGAAAAAGGGAAAGTTATGTATGTATGCAGACCGCATCACGGGTTCTATGCAACGAGCTATAGATGAAACTGAACGCCGTCGTCCTTGCAAGAGTCGTACAATACAGAACATGGCATCACACCTCGTACGGTGCGCAAGGAAGTGAAAGACTTAATTGAATTGACTAAAGTAGAAGGCGAAGCTGCTGCACCCTAAGAAAGGTCGCAAGCCCTAAAGCAGAGAGTCCTGTGGTCTGTGATAGTACAGCACCTACAGAAGTGGTGGCAGAAGCGGTTGAGCCACTTTTACCGAAATCGCAATACGAAACGAAAGAAGATGTGTTCAATGCCATTGAAGAGACCACACGCCTCATGAAAGCAGCAGCAAAACAATTAGAATTTGAACGGGCTGCGGGTTGCGTGATGAACTAGGTAGATTACGCCAATTGTGGTCGGACATGAACGAAGAATAGGAGATATTTTTGAAAGATCAATTAATTATAAAAAGGAGCCCGTCAGCATAATTTGAAGAATATTGACGTGGCTTTTACCAAGAAAATCAATTCATCGTATTAACAGGATTAAGTGGATCTGGTAAGTCCTCTTTAGCCTTTGATACGATTGTGCAGAAGGACAACGCAGATATGTAGAGTCCTTGTCTGCTTATGCTCGTCAGTTCTTAGGGCAAATGGATAAACCTGATGTAGATTACATTGAAGGGCTTTCACCGGCTATATCCATCGACCAAAAGACAACGAGCTGAAACCCTCGTTCTACGGTGGAACGGTGACAGAAATTTATGACTATTTACGATTATTATTTTGCCCGTATCGGTCGTGCGTACTGCCCTACTTGTGGAGAAGAGATTGCGCAACAGACGATTGAGCAAATTACAGATTTAGCTATGAAATTGCCAGAACGCACTAAAATTATGGTCATGGCTCCCGTGGTACGAGGTAAAAAGGACGCCATGAAAAAGTGTTGGAACAAATTCGTAAAAATGGATTTGCTCGTGTTCGCATCAATGGAGAGATACATACTTTTGAGGAAGAAATTTCCTTAGATAAAAATAAAAACATACCATTGAAATCGTCGTAGACCGCCTTGTTATAAAAGAAGGATTAGAAAGTCGTTTGACGGACTCTTTAGAAACGGCTATTCATCATGGGGAAGGTTTTGTCATTATCCAAGAGGTAGATGGACCGGCTCACCAATTTAGTGTTCATTTTACATGTCCGAATGGCCATATTTCTTTGCCGGAAATTGAACCTCGTATGTTTTTCTTTCAACAGTCCATTTGGTGCCTGTCCATCCTGTTTGGGTCTAGGTAGCACTATGGAGGTAGATGAGGATCGAGTGATTCCTGATCCGACTGTATCCTTTGCAGATGGTGCCGTAGCTCCTTTCAAGCTCAATCCGAATGCGTGGTTCATGCGCCAATTAGAGGCTTGTTGAAAGTTCATGGCTATACATTAGATGCTAATTTCACAGAGCTTCCAGCAGAGGGTTACAAAAAGAAGTCATGTATGGTAGTACTGAGAAAGTGACCTTCGACTATGAAAAACATGCGTGGAGAGGTCAAAAACATTTCATACTGAATATGAAGGTATTTTTGCCGATGGTGAAACGCCGTCATGCAGAGGCCACTACAGATAGCATGCGTGAAGAGTTTGAATCCTATATGTCTATTAAGCCATGTACAGCTTGTAAGGGCGCACGTTTGAAACCGGAATCTCTTGCCATCCGTGTGGGTGAAAAATATAGATCAAGTGACACAGCTCACGATTAGTGAAGCGGTAGACTACTTTGGTAATCTACATTTGACGGAACGAGAGGCTTTTCATTGGTGCTCAAATTTTGAAAGAAATCAATGCTCGCTTAGGATTCCTGAATAATGTAGGCTTAGATTATTTGACGATGAATCGCAGTGCGGGCACCTTATCTGGTGGCGAAGCACAGCGCATTCGATTGGCTACACAAATTGGTTCGGGCCTCGTTGAGGGTTTTTATACATTCTAGATGAACCATCCATTGGTCTACATCAGCGTGATAATGATCGGTTAATTGAAACACTAAAAAGGCTTGCGTGATTTAGGCAATACCTTACTCGTGGTAGAACATGATGAGGATACAATGTTAGCGGCGGATTATTTGGTGGATATTGGACCTGCGGCTGGTGAACATGGTGGTCAAATCGTGGCGCAAGGAACAGTACCAGAGGTGATGGCTGTGAAAGAGTCCATTACTGGTCAGTACTTAAGTGGTCAAAAGTACATTCCATTACCAAAAGAACGGAGAAAACCTACGAAAAGCCTGCTTAGAAATCCGTGGTGCTAAAGAGAATAATTTGAAACAAGTGAATGTGAAGTTCCCTATCGGATTGTTCACTGTTGTGACAGGTGTCAGTGGATCTGGTAAATCCACATTAATTAATGAGATTTTATATAAAAGGTGTAGCCAATACACTCTACAAAAAGTCATCATAAGGTAGGAGCTCATAAAGAAATTCGTGGCTTAGAGTACGTGGATAAAATCATTAATATTGACCAAAGTCCAATCGGGCGTACACCACGTTCAAATCCTGCTACTTACACAGGGGTCTTCGATGCCATCCGTGAGTTGTACAGTCAAACTAATGAAGCAAAAGATTCGTGGCTATAAAGCAGGGAGATTTAGCTTTAACGTCAAAGGCGGTCGCTGTGAGGCGTGCCGTGGGGATGGTATCATTAAAATTGAAATGCATTTCTTGCCAGATGTATATGTACCGTGTGAAGTATGTAAAGGGGCACGTTACAATCGAGAGACCATGGAAGTGAAATACAAAGGGAAAAGCATTGCCGATGTATTGGACATGGTCGTTGATGAAGCGGTAGAGTTCTTTAGTGCGATCCCAAAAATTCACCGCAAATTGGTAACTTTTGCAAGAAGTGGGTTTAGGCTATATCTCGCTTAGGCCAAGCGGCGACTACCTTATCTGGTGGGGAAGCGCAGCGAGTGAAATTAGCTACTGAACTGGCTCGTCGTAGTACAGGGAAAACCTTATATATCCTAGATGAGCCAACTACAGGGCTTCATGTGGAAGATATCCGTAAATTGCTAGAGGTGTTACAAAAACTTACCGATGGCGGCGATACAGTAGTGGTCATCGAGCATAATTTAGATGTCATCAAAACAGCAGACCATATTATTGACTTAGGTCCCGAAGGTGGTTTCCGTGGTGGTACGATTGTGGGCACTGGCACACCTGAGGAGATTGCCGCGTTACCTGAAAGTTACACTGGAAAAATTCTTAGGGTCCAGTATTGGAGAAAACTAGAACCTATATGGAAGAACATCCGTTGCTCACTGAGGACAGACTATGAATCCTATTGACAGACAATTACAAGCAGAAGAAGTGAACTTTCAGCCGTCTCGTCAACAAGATATGATGATGGGAGATGCGGAACAGCAAGCGTATATTCTGGAAAAGGTCAGTCATCTGCCGACCACACCGGGGGGTATATTTGTGGCGTGACAAGTACCAGCGTATCATCTATGTAGGAAGGCCATCAACCTGCGCAATCGAGTGCGCTCCTATGTGCAACAAGATGTGAATCGTTCTGTGAAAGTGGCCGCTATGATGCGCCGTGCTTGGGATGTGGAAACGATCCAAACGAAAACAGAAATGGAAGCACTTATCCTTGAGGCGACCTTAATCAAGGAACATCATCCGAAATACAATATTATGCTTCGAGATGACAAGACATATCCTTACGTGAAAGTCACCGTGCAAGAGGACTTTCCACGCCTCTTTATGACGCGTCGTTTGGAACGTGATGGTGCGAAGTATTTCGGTCCTTTCACAGATGTGACAGCAGTGCATCATGTGCTACGCATTTTGCGGTCCTATTATCCATTGCGCACTTGTAAAAGTATGAAAGTAGAACGACCTTGTTTGCAATATCATATGCACTATTGTGAAGGGCCTTGTATGAAGTAATGTAACGGTAGAGGCCTATCGTAAATACATCGATGATATTGTAGCCCTCTTTGAAGGAAACAAGTGAAAGTGATCCAAAGAGATTACGTCCAAGATGGAGCAAGCTTCAGAAGATTTGGGTTTGAACTAGCAGCCAGTATCGTGATGATTTATTGAGTATCCAAAAGTACAAGAAAAGCAAACGCATGGTCACACAGCGAGGTGATATGGATGTCCCTAGGGCATGGCCATCGATGGTCCTATGGCGTGTATTCAACTATTTTTCATTCGCAGTGGACGCTTATTGGGACGAGAGAACTATTTTTGTTCAACATGAAGGAGATGGTCCAGAGCTAGTGATGACGGAGTTCATTAAACAGTATTATGGAGGATCTACATTCATTCCTAAAGAATTGCTATTGCCTATGGACAGTGTGGACCGTGAACTGTTCAGTGAATGGTTCACCTCTATGAAAGGGCAACAAGTAGAAGTATCTGTACCTCAGCGAGGCTATAAAAAGGATCTTATTAAGATGGCGGAGGAAAATGCGCAGAACTTCTAGCAGAACGTCGCCGTCAGTGGCAATACACTATCGATAAGTCTGGTGGTGCGATGAAAAATTAGCGGAAGTGCTAGATTTGCCACGGTTGCCAGAGCGTATGGAATGTTATGATATTTCCCATATGCAAGGGGCAGAAACGGTGGCATCTATGGTCGTTTTTGAAGGTGGAAAGCCAGCGAAACGGGAATATCGCCGATTTAAGCTAAAAAAACTGTACAAGGAAAGCCAGACGATTTTTGCATCTATGGCGGAAATTATGGAACGCCGCTATGGCAATGAAAAGGATTGGCCTATGCCAGACTTGATTATCATTGATGGTGGTAAAGGACAATTAAATGCAGCCTTACCGGTGATCGCGCTATGGGTGTGACCGATGTTCCCGTCATATCTTTGGCAAAACGAATCGAAGAAGTATTCGTAGAAGGAGAATCGGAAAGTATTATTCTGGAACACCATACGCCGGAGTTACAACTATTACAGCAAATACGTGACAGAAGCCCATCGCTTTGCCATTACCTACCACCGTAGATTACGTGGAAAGCGGAACTTAGAATCTGTTCTAGATCATGTAGAGGAATAGGACCAAAAGCGAAGAAAAGCGTTGTACAAGCACTTTGGGAATTTAGATGCTATGCGAGTGGCGGAGTTGGAAGAGTTGGAGAGCCTGGAAGGAATGAACAAAAAGCGGCGCTTGCTGTGTATGAGTTCTTTCGGCGGAATTTACGCTAGAAACGAGCAACACATTCCTCCACAAACTGATCCCTACGGTAGGTTTGCTCCGGAATATGTTGCTCGTTTTTGGCATAGATTAATTTTGATCCCTTATGAAAAGAACTCATCCACAGGTGGGGCGCCGAGAATGGATTGTCTATTTTCTAAAAAATATCTTTTTGTAAGATAACGATTTGTATATTTTATGCTATAATGAAAATATAGAAGGATCGCCAACGTGAGTTGGGTTCATCTCTTCCTAATTATGGGAGGAGGTGGTACTATGAAAAAGTTAGCAATTGCATTTTTATTGATACAAATTTGTATGCTTATCATAGCATTTATCGACTTACTGTTTAAGTAAGGAAAAAAAGCCCTAACGGATAAGGTCTTGTACACCTTAACACGTTAGGCTTATCCATTCTAGAATCTTTAGCGATGAGCCCTAACGCCTCCGACGCGTTGGTGGCCCTTCTTTTGTTACGTATAGTATACCACATTTTTGTGGAAAAGATAAAGGTGTGACGGTTGGTCACACCTGTTTATTTTGTTGTTGTTTCGTCGTCTTCGTTGGGTCCTAACATGGAATAGAAGGCCCATAGTAGGATGAACCAGAATGGTGTAAACATGAGGGGCGATGCGTGTGTCGCTTTGTAATGCTAGTACTACTAAGATGAACACAAAGAATGCTAGGATCAGGGTAGTTCATGAATGGGTACAATGGCATTTTAAAAGGTAGATTGTTTCGCTAATTCTGGTCTTTGCTTGCGATATTTGAGGTGGCATACGACGATGATGGCTCAAATATAGATGAAGCAGAATGTAGAGATAGACGTAATCATGATGAATACGCTTTCAGGCATAACATAGTTCAAGACTACTGTGAATAGTAAGGCTGCAGCGGAGAATAGTGTTGCTTGATAAGGTACTGCATGGTTAGTCAATCGTTTCATTCGACTTGGCGCATGTCCACGTTTGGATAATGCGTAGATCGTACGGCTCGTGGAGAAGATACCAGAGTTTGTAGCAGATGCTGCCGATGTTAGAACAACGAAGTTTACGATGCTCGCAGCAGCTAGGATACCTACAGCATTAAATACAGCTACAGAAGGGACTAGAATTTGGGTCCACTGCAATCCATGGATAAATACTCATGATGATGCATAGAGATCCAATATAGAATAAAATGATTCGCAATGGAATATTATTGATAGCCATAGGGATAACTTTTTGGATTTTTCTGTTTCCCCTGCTGTGAGGCCTACCAGTTCAATACCTGTGAAAGCAAATACTACCATCTGGAATGACAGTATAAAGCCCATCGTTCCATTTTGGGAACCAACCACCGTAATTCCATAGATTCGCAAAGGCCGCTGCTCCCGCATTGGTAGTGAATCCTGTGAGAATCATAATAAGACCGATGATAATGAGAGAAACAATAGCGATGACTTTAATCCAGCAAACCAGAACTCCATTTCACCGAAGTGTTTTACTGCTGTTAAGTTCATAACTAGTAATATTGCGAGTACAACGAGGGCTGGTATCCATTGAGGGCATCCAAGGTATCCAATACTGCATATACAAGCCGACCGCAGTTAAGTCCGCCATAGCTAGGTGAAAGCCAACAAAACCAATAGGTCCAACCTGTGATGAAGGCCGCTCGATCGCTAAGTATTCTTCCACAAAGTCGATGAAGGAATGGTGATCCAGAATTGGAAAGCAATAACTCTCTAATGCACGCATGATGAAAAAGCAAATAATGCCTGTAATCATATACGTGAGGGAGGATGGAAGGGCCCGCTAAACTAATAGATCGCCCAGAGCCGAGGAATAATCCTGTGCCAATGGCACCACCGATGGCTAATAATTGAACGTGGCGATTTTTAAGACCACGCTTTTAACTCTTGTTGCGAGTCCGTCATAGAAAAACCTCCTTAAACAATATAAACTTTTATATTTGATAATACTAAACTAGTTTCTATAGAATGTCAATCATTTACTAGTAAAAATACTATGGTTAGATGGGAAAAAGGAGTTCATGTATTTGTACAGATAAATATAAATTTATACTAAACTATCAAATAAGTCATATAGTATCTCTTCAGCTATACTTTCAGGTGCCCCAGCATTTACAACTTGGACTTGTCGGAACCCTAGCATACAGTGGAGCCCGCTCTGTGTATAATTGTTGCAATCGTTCCATGCCACCAGATGAAAAGTACGCGTCCCGTTGTATCAAGCTCTTCAAAGGACGATAGATTTCATAGAGGCGTCCATTTTGGCGGAGGGGACCATAGTTTTTCAGGTATGGTGACGGCACTGCCACCGGTGGAATGATGAGTCCTGTTTGTTTACCTACATCGGAGATAATCATAGACTCTACAGCACGGAATGCAGGTTCACCATGAGTCAAAATATAATCACTGATGGAGCCTACTTCCTCGGCAATGCGATTGTCTATATCGACTAATGTTCGCCCTGTTAGGTTAGCTAAGGCTTTGCCAATGGTAGTTTTACCAGATCCAGGCATACCAATTAAGACGATATTTTTCTTGGTCTTGTCGGAATTGTTTATATAGATCCGATAGGACACTTTCGTCATAGGGTGCGCTGTAAAAATAAAGCGCTCGCAGCAATGGCTTGTGCCAATAAGAAGATGAGTCCATTCACATGTGGAATGCCGAGGGATTCTGCCTCTAACAAAATGCCTGTACGATGGGGATTGTACACCAAATCGATAACGCCTTCTAAGCGCTTAAATGGTGCCAACTGGATGCTTTGATTCGGACGGTGAGGATACATGCCTACAGGTGTACAGTTGATAATAATTTGAGCTGTTTCATGAAAGTGGTGGATACTTTCATAGGTAGGTTCTGTATGGCGACCGATGTGAGTAGTGTGTTAGCCCCAATCGGTCTAAGGCGACGTGAACCGTCTGAAGAAGCGCCGTCGCCAAAGGATGACACAATGTTTGTCTGTGACGTCAATATGAACCCAAGCGGGGTGGATAAGAATCCGTCATAGTCAGTATTCGTACCATACCAAGATCCATCTGCTTGGCGCACCATGGTATTCACGCAGCCAATATCTTTCGCAATGTCACTAAGATGGTCGCAAAGCGTGCAGGGCATCTACTTTGTAGGAATAGTGATATTCAACCCTTGTAAATCAGGATGCTGAAAGAAGGCCTGCACATCCTCTGGTTCTACTTCAAAAGGTGGTATATTGTGGGTTCCCTAAGGCATTGTGGATCGTGGGGAGTAGGTGTGGCCCAAGGTACGGCCTAATAATCCAAACATTTACACCTCCAACGTAGGATGACTGAAATGATGGAATATATGTGGATCGTGTTCCAACACAAAATCTAAGAGGACAAGCGATGTCAAAGCTTCCACCACAGGCACGGCACGGAGGGCTACGCAAGGGTCATGACGACCCTGAATTTGTCAACACTTCCGCACTGTGGTGACTGAGGGACACAGTGCTTTGCTCGTGATAAATAGACGGTGTCGGCAATACCCACTTGCAGTGACAAGAGGCATACCGTTGGTAATGCCACCTTGGATGCCACCGCTGTTATTTTTCTTCGTACGAACGCCTTCTATCGGTGATGATGAAAGGATCATTTTGCTCGCTTCCGCGAGAAGCACAGCCAGGAAACCAGACCCAAAAGGAAATACCTTTCACTGCAGGCATACCAAAAAGTGTGGCTCTAAACGATTTTTCAATACCGTCATAATTGGGGATTTCCCATGCCCAACAGGTAAACCAGTGGCAAATACTTCACGATCCCCTAGTGGAATCGCCTGATGTTTTTAACTCTAGTACAAGTTGTTCTGCTGCATGACGTTGTACACGGTCTAGCATAGGAATTACTTCTGTACTGATACTAGTGAGCTTATCCATGGGTGGATTCGTATAATCGACCGGCACATCTTGAATAGTGCCCACTTGTGCTAAGTGGGCCCGCACGTGAATGCTGATGGATTCCAATAGTTGTATGGCGATGCCACCAGCTACGCACACTGGGGGCTGTAATGCGAGCGGAGAAATAGCCACCTCCACGCATATCTACGTACTGGCCATAGCGCATGCGAGCGGTGTAATCTGCGTGGGATGGGCGTGGAATATCTCGTAGATTATTGTAATCGCCACTTCGTTGAGATGTATTTTGAATGGTGAAAGCTAAAGGAGAACCGCTCAGTCTACCTTCTACGATACCTGCTTGAAACTCGGGTATATCTGCTTCTTTTTCGTTGTGTTTGTAACTGATGTTGCCCTGGGGCCCGTCGTTTCAGAAAGGCTTGCAAGGCTTCTAGGTTGACTGGAAAACCACAAGGGAGTCCGTCTATAACTCGCCAATAGCTTGACCGTGAGAGGCTCCGAAGGTGGAAACTTTCACAGTACGACCGAAATAGGATGCCATAATTACTCCTTTTTGTGTGATAGATACAGTGTGATGGTTACTATTTACATACTAATGAGATACAGAATGCTACTATAGTAACATGTTATGATTGAGAAAAATCGTATAAAAATTAAAAATATATAACATACGCTTTTCGATAATGGATCGATTAGAAGATACATTGTTTGTCATAGGATAGCAACTTATCTACGACCCTTATACGCTATGTGTGTCTCCGCCGAGACGTTTCCAATCTGTAAAAGAAATGAGGGTATGACTTGCTGATGGCTTTGCTGTCTTTAAGAATCATTGGGGATGTAGCGATGAGTGCATTTAATGCGCCAGCCATAACGAGACGATGGTCGTTCACACAGTCAACGGTACCTCCCGTAAGAGTACCTGTTCCCGTGATATATAGATTATCGCCTTCCATGTTAATAGTACCGCCAGAATCACGAACTAACTGTGCTACCGCTTCTAAAACGGTCCGATTCTTTTAACCGCAGGCGTGCCCCATTGACGAAAGAAGATTCTCCTTCTATGGAGCAAGCTAAGCTAGATAGAATCGGTAATAGATCCGGCATTTGTTCTAAATTCACATGGATTGGCTGATGTGCTTTTGCCAGTAACCGTGACAGTATAGCCATTCCACGTACAAGTGACACCAGCACTTTCCAAAACGGAAAAGGATTCGTTTATCTGCCTGTACGGAATCAGGGCGCAATCCTGTGACGGAGATAGATTGACCTGTCATAGCGGCAGCGACTAGCCAAATGGCGCCATTGGACCAATCTCCTTCAATGGGGTATTGCTCATTGCCGTGAAAGTGCTGGTTCTCTTTGATGGTGAAACATGGATACCCTTCCTCGGTGATGCCTTCTGTTACTAGTATACCAAAGTCTTTCATCGTTTCTATGGTCAATGTCACATAGTCTTTCGACTGTAAGGAACTGGTGCAATTCACGGCAGTGCGTCCCAGTTGTGGTGCCGCTAAAAGCAAGCCAGAGAAGAATTGAGAGCTTACGGTTCCCGTCATGGAGAAGGTTCCGCCTTGGAGTCGTCCTGTCATGGAGAAAGGAGGGGCGTCTTGTGAAAAAGATACACCATGGTCTTTCATTTCGCTTAGTAAGGGTTCTAGTGGGCGTTCTGGCAAGCGCCCTTTGGCATCGACTTTCACAGTGTCACAAATAGAAGCGGATACTGGTAAGAGTAATCGCAATGTTGTGCCTGATTCGTGGGGGACAATACTTGGCCAATAGTAGGAACAGGCCCCGGAGTGACATGAGCCACACCATTGTTATAGGTGATTGTTGCTCCAAGAGCTCGCAAGGAATCCATGGTAGCATCGATATCCTTGGAAGAGTGAGAGATTACAATTGTGCTAGAACTCGTAGCAAGGGCAGCTGCGATGAGTGCCCGATGGGCGTGGGCCTTAGCCGGTATGGATGGAAGTGTGCCGGATAATGGCACATTAGAAAACATGTTGCATAAGGGTCCTTTTCTTCTATTTGGGCATTTTAATACAATGTGATAATTAAAACCACAACTATAAAAAGTAATTAGTATTACTGCATATATTTACTATGGAATATTAGTTACGATACTTATAAAATGCAGTACGTAGCTAGTTCTTCAAATGTCACTTTTTAGTACTGACGTACCATACCCGGTAGGAACCACGATGGTAATGGAGGAGCCAGAGGCTTTTTATCATGACTGGCTTCTTCTAAGATGACATCTTTTACAATTGTCGTTGTAGTGGGCAATTCATGGGCCACTAGTAACTGTTCGATACTAGGAATAATGGCAGGGTCTAGTTCTTCGTGCACTACGGCGCCTCTTGCCATGATGAGGTAAAGCCAATGCCACCGCATTACCGTGAGGATGATGAAAGCACTACCATGTTCGATGCCATGGCCAAAGGTATGACCTAAATTCAAGGTCGCACGAAGACCACTTTCCTTTTCATCGACTTCTACTACATAAAGCTTTGATACGCACGCATTGCGAGATGATGGAGTCAACATCTTCAGGATACTGTAAGAGCGGTCGTTCACGAAGTTGATCCAACAACTCAGGATGTCCTAAGAAACCATATTTAATGATTTCACCACACCCATTAATCCACTCTTCCCTCGGTAATGTGGAAAGTGTTTCTGAATCGCAGAGCACAAGGATAGGTTGTTTGAAAGCACCCCATAAGTTTTTACCGCACTCAAGGTTAACAGCCGTTTTACCACCTACAGAGGAATCGACGGCTGCCAACAGAGAGGTAGGTACTTGTACATAATCGATGCCCCGCAAGTAGGTGGCAGCAGCGAACCCAACAAGATGAAAGCCGACGACGCCACCACCTAAAGGCAATAATCGGATCTTTACGAGTTAACTTTGCTTGTCCTAATGTTTCGATAAGGTCCATGAGACGATGCCCGTTCTTTTCACTTTCACCATGAGGGAACGTATAGGTATGAACGATGTAGCCAGCTGTTTCAAGAGATTTAGAAACTGTAGATGCATAGAGAGGGCCCACATTGTCGTCGGTAACAATCATGACGGAGCAAGCAGATTTGATCGATTGCAAGTACTCAGCTATACGAGGGCAAGCTATTCCGTTCGATAATCACATCGTAAGCAGTGGAGGCTTGAATATGAATCGTATCCATAGGTGTGACCTATTTATGAGCTAATGCATCACGTAAAGTGAATACTTGGTTTGCCAAAGTGGCGAATTGCTCGGGACGTAAGGATTGAGGACCATCGCATAATGCTTTTTCAGGATTATTGTGAACTTCAATCATTAAGCCATCAGCACCGCCACCAACAGAGGCTAAGGATAAAGATGGAACTACACGGCTCATGCCAGCTGCATGGCTAGGGTCCATAATGATTGGTAAATGAGATAACTCATGCATCATTGGGATGGCAGTTACATCCAATGTATTACGTGTACGTGTTTCAAATGTGCGGATGCCGCGCTCGCAAAGGACGATTTGTTCATTCCCTTCGCTCATGATATATTCCGCAGCCATTAACCATTCTTCGTAAGTGGCGCATAGACCACGTTTTAATAAGATTGGTTTACGCAATTTTACCTACTTCTTTTAAAAGATTGAAATTTTGCATATTACGAGCACCGATTTGTAACATATCTACATTGTCGAAGTATTCCAATTGAGAGATATCCATGACTTCTGACACAATAGGTAGACCAGTTTCTTTTTTAGCTGCCTCTAATAAAGCTAAGCCACTTGGGCCCATGCCTTGGAAAGAGTAGGGAGAGGTACGAGGTTTGAAAGCGCCACCACGAAGAATGCCTGCGCCTGCCGCTTTCACGGCCTTAGCTACTTCGATGACTTGTTCTGGTGTTTCGACAGAGCAAGGACCTGCGATGATGGAGAAGTGACCGCCACCAATTTTAGCATCACCTACAGTGACCACAGTGTCTTGTGGGTGGAATTTACGATTTGCTTTTTTGAAAGGTTCTTGGATGCGGATTACCTTTTCCACATATGGAAGGGATTCAATAACGCGTAAGTCAACACGAGATGTATCACCGATCAAACCGATGATATCTTGTTGTTCTCCATGTACTGGATGTAAGGTAACGCCTGTGGCTTCTAGTAACTGACGTAGTTCTATAATTTGTGCTTCTGTTGCTGTAGTATGTAGTCGAATAATCATAATGTCCTCCTAAATTAAATCTTGTGTATAGTAGGTATTCGTGGTGGTGGTATAGGAAGATATACAAAAAGGGCTACCCGCCTATACCTAGTACGGGTAGCCCTTATCACTATTTAAAAGCCACTCAGTGATGATACCTAAATTAGCGTAGCTCAAATAGTTCTTTACCCGTAGTTTGGATAAAGAACCAAAAATGTATTTGCATTTAGTGTAGCTATCATTGGCTGTTTCATCATTGTGGTGACTCCTTTCTTTCAATAATTGGGTTTAGTATACTCCCTTTTTATATGAATTTGTCAGAAAAATTCACATTTGTGAATAAAATAGGGCTCAAATGCAGATTCTAAAAACGATGAGAATCCGGTCATATGCTTCGTTTTTTCGTATCATTATGCACTGTTTTACAATGTCAAGTTTATGATAATTTTATCAACTATAACCGATTAGCATAATAATGCTTTACTATATAAAGTATGCATAATAGAGTGTTTATAGGTATATAAGTATGTACGAAGTACAAATAACAATGTATAATAACGGTAGTTTATTGATATCTATTATTGATATTATTGTTGATTGTGGAGGTTCTTATGAAAATTACACGTCATGTATCAGCAGTGATGGCTGCATTAGTAGTAACAGGAATGTCTTATTCCGTAATGGCTACAGATATTACTAAGTACAGTGATAAAGCAGAAAACTTAATTGGTTTATCGTTGGGAGATCAAAAGCAAAACGGAACATGCGGTTAAGCATATAGAAGATACGTTGACCGTAAATGTACATGGTAAAAGCTTGATGGACACAGGTAAATCTAAAAATGTAACTGGGATTTATACTGTATTTGGATCGCAATTGACCATAGATAAAGATCTTATTGTACGATTAAAAAATGATGCACCAGCAGATAAAAAGATTTGGGACATTATTATATGAGTGCTGTCTATGCTGGTCTTGGTGGTAAGGTGCCACATCATAACGATAATCCTGACAGAGACTATGGTGATAGCAATATTCATGTGAAAGGCAATGTAGATATTGACGCTGTCGGAGTAGGATTACAAGCGAATCACCGAGGCCATATTATCGTTGATGGCGGTGGTCGTATTATAACCTATCCTCTTAAAACGTCAGATACCTATTCGGTTGTGGCAGAAGAGGGCGATGTCTATGTGAATGCAGGTACCGATGGTAAACACCCAGGTACAAAGGATTTAGTAGCTGTTGGTAATGTAGGGTTAATTAATAAAGATTATGGTGAGAATCCAAATCTTAATGAAGCGCCAGCAAATATCGGACTAGCTTTTACAACATCTAACTCTAGTTTTACTGGTGCTGTGTTAAATGAATATGCTGAAAGTAATAAAAATCCGCATAATTCTGGTGCAGATATCTATTTACAAAATGGTGCTACTTGGAATAATGAATGGATTGGTAAGGAACGACCTACACCAAGAAAACCACGTCCATCAGGAGATGATGCAGCATACTTATATAAAGGCAGTAAAGTTCGTAATCTTGTAGGTGGTACAAATCCAACTGCAGCAGGTATGATTCATCCTATCGAGGCTCGTCCTATTACAATTCAAAAACTATAGTGGTTTTGTAAATGCTGATTATAAAAACAGGTGTGCCAGCGAGTGAAGCTGGCAATGGACAAATCATTATCCAACATGCTGCTGATCATGAGCCACATCACTGTACAAGGTGATAGTGCTAAGAATTTGACTGATGATGCAAGTTATCGTGCAGAAATGAAAGCGTTAGCCACTAAATTACAATATACTGGAAATGATAAGAAACTAGCTGCTGCTGTTCAAGTTAATGAAGGTATTACAAGACCGGCTGCTATGACTGAACTTGGTACAAATGCATTTGATGCACAAGGTAATCTTGTTGTTACTGATACGGCGATTGTAAGACATGCTAGTGAATCTTCATTGGTAAGTGGTACGAAATCTGCTCTTACATCTACAGCGATGGCTTTAGCGTAATACTACGAACGATTTACAACGTCGTTTTAGGAGATCTTCGTTTGGCTACTGTGAATGATGGTGTATGGGCTAAATACATCGGAGGCAAATCTAAAGTGACAGATAGTGTCGATGCTCATATGAGATATAATGGTGTACAAATTGGGTATGATCATAAGGTATCCAATGGTTGGACTCTAGGTGGTGCTCTAGATTACAGTACGTCTAGCAACTCTTATGGTGTTGGCAACGGAGATAGTAAAATCAGGTGGCATTGGGTTATATGGTACAAAACAACAAGATGATGGACGTTATTTAGATATCATCGTTCGTGAAACCGCTTGTCCAATACTTACAAGCTTCACTCGGTAGGGGGACATCAATTGAATGGGGATTATCATACATTTGGTACCTCTTTCAGTGCTGAATACGGTAAACGCATTAAGAAACAAAACGGTTTCTACATGGATCCTAGTGTAGAATTCATTGCAGGTCGTTTAAACGGCGTATCCTATGATGCTAATGTTGTTGGTGGTGGCTCTATGCATGTGAAAGCTGACTCTGTTAACTCTGCTGTAGGGTCGATTGGGATTTGGCATTGGCAGAGAAACGCAAACATCTAACATCTTTGCAAAACTTGCATTGGCTCATGAATTCTCTAGTAAGGTCAATACGACATATTCCGCACCAGGTAATCAAACAGTACATACAGAACTTGATTTGAAAGATACATGGCTTGATGCTGAAATTGGGGGCTCATGGAGCGTTCGTCCAAGTACATATGTATATGGCACATTCACTAAAAAAACTTTGGTGCAATTGTAGACAATACATGGCGTATGGATGTGGGAGTACGACATAATTTTTAATTAAATCTTGTATTAATAGTCCTTATAGCGTATGCTCTAAGGACTATTAGCATGTAAGGAGGTCAGTATGATAAAAGTCTTATTTATCTGTCACGGTAATATTTGTCGATCTACGATGGCAGAGTTTTATATGAAGCATATCGTTAACAAAGCGGGGTTAAGGGATTCTATTTATATTGAGTCCGCAGCTACATCTCGTGAGGAGATAGGAAACGATACCCATTATGGAACTAAACAAAATTAGATGAAATGGATATTCCTTATACTCGTCGCAAGGCCCGACAAGTGACGATGGATGATTATCGTAACTTTGATTACCTCATTATTATGGATGAAAATAATGCACGAAACTTGCGTCTCATTATCGATGATGATGTTGACCATAAGGTGTATAAGGCTATGGCCCTTGTTGGAGAAAGTCGAGACGTAAAAGACCCTTGGTATACGGGAAATTTTTGACGAAACCTATGATGATATAAGTCGTAGCTGTGATGCCTTATTAGAGTTGATCAAAGAGCAATTGTAAGAAAAATATAATCGTAATAAGCCCCTAATGTTATCTGAATGAGATATAACATGGGGGCTTTTTTCAGTGTTTTTATGGAAATTCAAATTGGGCTCAAATGTAAAAATGGACTCTCAACAACGTTGAGAATCCAGTCATATCAATGGTGCGCCTAGCAGGAATCGAACCTGCGCACCCGGTTCCGGAGACCGGCGCTCTATCCCCTGAGCTATAGGCGCTTGTATACCGTTAAAGTATACCATGAAATAATAGGGAGTACAATAGGGAGAAGATAGTATATACTATATTGAAAGTTCTAGCTCTCTATCATACTCTCATATACAAGGACATCTTACTTGTGGTATAATATACTAATTCGCATGATACATACACAAGATTTTAAAGGAGGACCCTTTTATATATGCAAATTAAATTTGAAGATTTACACATTAGCGAACCCATTTTACGAGCTTTAAACGATATGGGATTTGAAGAGCCAACACCGATTCAACGTGAAGCCATTCCAGTGGCAAAAGTCTGGTCAAGATATGATTGGTCAAGCACAAACTGGTACTGGTAAAACAGCTGCTTTCGGTATCCCAGCATTAGAGCAAGTGGATCCGACCATCCAAGACCCACAAGTATTGATTCTTTCACCGACTCGTGAATTAGCAATTCAAGTGGCGGAAGAGTTAAATAAAATGGCGCAACATACAAACATTCAAGCCTTGCCAATCTATGGTGGACAAGATATTGGACGTCAATTCCGTATGTTGAAAAACATCCACAAGTGATTGTAGCTACACCTGGTCGTTTAATGGACCATATGGAACGCAAATCCATCGCCTTTGAGCAAGTGAAAGTTGCGATCCTTGATGAAGCGGATGAAATGTTAAACATGGGCTTCGTGGATGACATCAACAAAAATTTTGACAGCTGTACCAGAAGAGCGTCAAACACTATTGTTCTCTGCTACTATGCCAAAAAGCAATCCAAGAGTTGGCAGAAACATATTTAACAGAGCCAACATTAATCCGTATGAAACCGACACAAGTGACAATGGATTTAATCGAGCAATATTATATTGAAGTGCAAGATCGCCAAAAGTTTGATGTATTGTGCCGTTTTACTAGATATTCAAGCTCCAGAGCTTGCTATCGTGTTCGGTCGTACAAAACGCCGTGTAGACGAAGTAACAGAAGCGTTGAAAAACGTGGTTACATGGCAGAAGGCATTCATGGTGACTTGTCTCAACAAAAACGTGACTCTGTAATCCGTCAATTCCGTGAAGGCACTATCGATATTCTAGTTGCGACAGACGTAGCAGCTCGTGGATTAGATATTAGCGGCGTCACACATGTATATAACTATGACTTGCCGCAAGATCCTGAAAGCTATGTACACCGTGTTGGTCGTACAGGTCGTGCAGGTAAAGCAGGCGTAGCGATGACATTGTGATCCTCGTGAAATTGAGCATTTACATGCTATTGAACGTTTGACCAAACGATAAGATTGCTCGTCATAAAGCTCCATCCTTGGGTGAAGTATTAGAAGGCCAACAAAAATTGCCGTAGAAAAATTAATTACTTTAGCAGATAATCGTGAAGAATTAGTGAGCTACCGTTCTAGTGCCGAAGAGTTGTTGAACGATATTGACTCTGTTACATTGTTGGCAGCAGCGTTAAAATTGTTGACAAAAAGAGCCAGACACAACACCGGTAAGCATTACAGAAGAAGCGCCACTTCGTGTTCGTCGTCGCCGTGACAGTGGACGTCGTGAAGGCCGTCGTCGTGATGATCGTCGTAGAGATGGTCGTCGTCGTGATGACCGCCGTGATGGAGATAGAAGACGTTCTAGTCGCGAACGTAATCAACGCTCAAATGGTGGAGAACGCCGTTCCCCGTGATGGACAAAAACAACAAAAACCAAAACACACAAGGTAGTGGGTTCAAACCATATTTTAAGGATTAAATTCGTCAAGTGACAATATTTAAAATTAATTAATTGTGATTATTGTTTGGGAATGAACTTTCTGATATAATATAAACAGAGTAATAGTGTTTTAATCTCACAGTTAAGCTTCCAAGTGGAAAGGATGTGCAAATGGATATTGCACAAAAATTGCGAGAGAAGAAGGTTATAAAGTAACGCCACAGCGTATTGCTATTTATAATGTTCTTTACGCAGAAAACAACCATCCCACTGCGGAAATGATCTAGCAAAGTTTGCGGGAAGACCATCCAAGTATGAGCTTGGCGACTGTATATAAAACGATGGAGATTTTTGAGCGCATTGGTATAGTTCGTGTCTTAGACTTGGGCGATGATTGTAGCCGATATGATTGGGATACAAGAAATCATCCACATGTACGCTGTACTATGTGTAATCGTATTAATGATTTACATGACGTACAAGTGAATTGTCTAAGAGAAGAAGTGGCACGCCACAGTGAATATGAAATTACAGGACTTCATGTGTCTTTTGAAGGCATTTGTCCAGAATGTTTGCGTAAAAGCTCACATTAATTAGTAATCTAAAAGAAATAGGGGATAATTGCTTATAATGAACAATTATCCTCTATTTTCTATATTGTAAAGAAAATAGTTATAACATGATATACTTACAAGTAAGATAGTGAGTCATGAAGAAAAGGAGTTATACATGAGTCAATTAACAATCGGATGTCATTTATCCATTAGCAAAGGATATTTACATATGGGAAAAGAGGCGCTGTCTATTGGGGCTAACACATTCCAATACTTTACGAGAAATCCACGTGGTGGAAAGGCTCATGCCTTTGATGAAGCAGATATGAAAGCATTAGATACATTCCTGAAAGAACATCAATTTGGTAAATTATTAGGACATGCACCATATACTTTAAATGCGTGTGCAGCCGATCCAGAGCTCCGTAAATTTGCGAAAAACTCCATGAGAAGACTTGGAGCGCTTGGAATATTTGCCGGGCCATTTATATAATTTTCACCCTGGTAGCCATGTGAAACAAGGAGTGGACCAAGGCATCGAATATATCGTAGATATGTTAAATGAAGTGATTTTTTTCCAGGTATGAAAACCACTGTTTTGTTAGAAGCCATGGCAGGAAAAAGGTACCGAAGTAGGTCGCAATTTTTGAAGAATTAGTCACGTATCATTGATGGTGTGAAGCATAAGGAATATATCGGTGTGTGTGTAGATACATGCCATATTCATGAAGGCGGATACGATATCATTGAAAATTTAGACGGTGTCTTGGAGGAGTTTGATCACTTTGCAGGCTTAGATAGGATTCATGCAGTGCATTTGAATGACTCTAAAAATCCAGAGGAGCCCATAAAAAGATCGACATGAAAAATCGGGGAAGGTCACATTGGTATTGAGGCCATTGCTAATTTCATCACTCATTCCAAATTACGTCATCTACCATTCTATCTAGAAACGCCAAATGAGCTAGATGGTTATGCAAAAAGAAATTGCTATCCTACGGGAGATTTACGCAAACGAGGTGTAAGTATGCGCATACTACATACAGCAGACTGGCATTTAGGACGACTATTTTATAACGAACATTTAACAACAGACCAAGCTCATGTGTTGGAACATCAATTTTTTCCTTTGTTGAAAGAGGAAAAGATTGATTTAGTAGTACTTAGTGGAGATGTCTTTGACCGTTCCGTTCCTCCTATTGAGGCTATCGAGTTATGGGATTCTGTGCTCCATCGACTGGGTTTTACGGAAAACGTTCCTATGGTGGCTATTTCAGGTAATCACGACAGTGGACCACGGCTTGCTATGGGGCGCAGTGCTTGGGAAACACATGGCATTCATTTGCTAGGACATACTCACCAAGGGATGAAACCCATAACATTTCAAGATGATTACGGTCAACTGGATGTGTGGGCATTGCCTTATGGTGAAGTACAGGATATACAGACAGAACTGAATCAATTAAGCATTGCTGGTGAAAACATAGGGTCTACAATGATTATCGGATCTAGTAAGACTTCTAAGAATCGTCGGATCCAATGTGAATCGGCAGATTTATTTGCCTCTTTGAGTGATGAAAGTATTACAAATCTAGACATTACTTCTTATAGAGATAATGGTGAGATATCTGACATCGACACTGAGAAAAGTGATATAAGTGTTGATACAAATAAATACAACTGGACTATTGCTGATGCCTATGAACGTTGGTCATCCTATGCAATGAGTCGTTCAAAAAGGTCATCGTACTCTGTGTATGGCTCATGCTTTTGTAGCAGGTGGTGCTGAAAGTGAATCGGAACGTCCTCTCTCTTAGTGGGTGGTTCAGGACAAGTGCCGACTACTGTGTTTAAGGACTTTCACTATACGGCGCTTGGTCATTTGCATAAACCGCAACGCATTGGGGCGGACCATATTCGCTACAGCGGTTCCTTGCTGACCTATTCCTTTGATGAGGTGGGATATAATAAAAGTTTTACTATCGTTGATATAGATGGCAAAGGGGTTACAACCATCAGCGAGATTCCTATTGTAGGGCGTCGACAGTTTGTAAGCCTTACCGGTTATTTTGATGACTTACTAGCTAATGAGAGTCTCCATACACAGCATCATAATGATTATGTGGAAATACGATTGTTAGATACCGCACCTGTAGTGGATGGGATGCGTCGCTTACGAAAAGTATTCCCTTACTGTATGCGTTTGGAATTAGTAGGTCGCATGGAAGTGGTGCAAGATACAACGGGTGCTAATCGATTTAAGGAATTAAATGAGCGAGACTTATTTGTGCAATTTGCTAAGGAAGCTAGAAATGAAGAGCTTTCACAAGAAGAATTAGACTATATGGAAGATTTGTGGCATCGTGTATTGAGGGAGGAAGAAGCATGAGATCCTTTGCGATTAGAAATGACTGCTTTTTGGACCATATCCTAAGAAAGTTATCTTAGATTTTTGCTGTATTGGCTAATCAATCAATGTTTTTGATTACAGGCCCTACAGGATCAGGGAAAAACAAGTATATTGGATGCCATTGTGTACGCTTTGTATGGTCAAACGAGTGGAGGCCTTCGTGATGGAGCAGATATGCGCAGTGATTATGCAGATGCCACAACACCTACATCAGTAGTGTTCGAGTTTCAGGTGGGTGACCAACGGTATCGGATGGAACGAACGCCGAAACAGGAATTGCAGAAAAAGCGTGGTACGGGTACAAGAACGGTATTGGCTACCGCTGCTATCAGTAAATGGATCGATGAAGAATGGAAATTACTCACTACGAAAGCCCAAGAAATTCGTGACTATGTACAACAGATTATCGGATTTCGAGTGGATCAATTTTTGCAAGTTGTTCTATTGCCACAAGGTGATTTTTAGAAAATTATTAGTGGCGCCCACATCAGAACGGGAAGTGCTATTGCATACGATTTTTAAAACTTCAGTGTATAAACGGATGCAAGACCTGTTGAAAGAAGAATTGGCCAAGGCTACCGTAGGGATTCAAGATACATTGCAAAAGGTTGAATTTTTTTGTTGGGCACTTACACAGTAGATACGTTGCAGGACTTAGCTGCGTTGGTGGAACAAGAACGTACAGTATTAGAGGATCGTGAAAGTGAACGGAAAGCGAAACAAGAGCAATATGAATCCCTACAAGCTTCCTATGCTAAGCATGAAACGTATGCTAACCTAGTATCGCGTAAAGACCAATACAGTCAGGCATTGGCTATTCATCAAGAAGGAGAGTCGGAGCACCTTACATTAGGGGAGACTATTAGTCGTTGGGAACGGTTGCAAACAGTTCAGAGATCTATGAAAGATTATGAGAGATTGCAAGATGTTTTTCAGAGTAGACAATGAAAAATTAGAAGTCTTGAAAACATCGTTGCAGTCCATGGAAGGAATGTTACAAACCTTAGAGTCTAAGTGGAAACAGCTAGCAGCTCAAGAGGAAACGTATGCAAAACAACAAGAGCAATACCACCAATTACAGGCCTTGCAAGAAGAAGTGGAACGGTATGGTGAACTCTTGGAGAAACGGACTGTATTAGAGATGGACCAATCGCAAAAGGTACAGCAACAAGGTGAAGTACAGGAGATATTAGCAACAAGTCAAATTAATATAGAAATGCAGCGCCAGTCCTTAGGAGAAATAAATTTTAAGTTACACAGTTATTCTCCCTTAGGTGAGGAAAAAAATTATGTACTACTGAACTGCGGAGTTGGTGGGATTCCTTAAAGGGAGTAGTAGATAAATTACGCAGTGCTTGGGAGACTCAAACTGTGTATAGTAAGCAGTTGGCGGAGGAACGACAGGTCTGTAAGACTCGCGAAGGGCTATATCATCATAATGAGCAATTATTACGACAACACCAAGCCTATGAAGTGAGCTTACAATTAAAAACCATGCACCTTGCCCTGTATGTGGTTCCATCGACCATCCGCAAGTGGTACAAGCTCCGTCGGAAGAGATTGTCCGTGAAACGGTGGACCGTCTCCGCCAAGAGTTCCAAGAAAGTCAAACACAAGTGGCAACGATAGAAACTAAGTTAGCTCATAGTGAAGAAGAAGTAGAACGATATAATAAAGAATGGAATCGTCTATGCGAGATCTACCCAAATGTTACAGAAGATGTTCAAAGAGAATCTATACTGCACTTGGATCAGATGCTAGGAATAGCTATAAAAGTCAAGAAAATAGATATGGTAGCTGAACGCCTCCAATGGTGGCAGAAAACTGTGGATATAGAAATAATAGACCAGACTTTCAAAGAGATACAAAAAGAGTTAGTGCACGCAGAAAAGGATAAAATAGAGTTAGAAACAAAACTTAGTACATTGCAAACAGCATTGCAAGCAGAAGAAGCTAAATTTCATGCCAAAACAACTGGAACTGATAACCTTAGCAGGTCATATAGAGACGATATGTCAAGATGTTCAGCATTTAACATCAGAAATACATCGTATTGAAAAGAGTATAGCTCCTTTTACGGTGGATACGTACATGACGGAGATGACAGGTTTAGCAGATTCATTGAAACAGTATGAAGCAGACTGTAAAAGCGGTAGAAGAAGAGAGACAAATGAGTCAAGCAAAACAGGCTGAACTCAACGCAGAAAGTAGGCGCTCTAAAAGAGCAACAAGTGCGCATATCACAGGATATAGAAAGTTTGGGCAAGGATATTCAACAAGTATTAGCGGCGGAATCTCTTACCATCGATACATTTAAACAGCAATCTCATGCATTTGATGAATTGCCGGCATGGAAAGATACGTTTAGTGCGTATAACAATGAAACACTGCGATTACACTCCCTGTTAGAAGAAGTACAAAATGATTTAGCTAGTTATGCCACAGTACCAAAGAAAATCGATAAAGAATTGGTTGACGGTTTTACAGCAAGAATTGAAAAGACCTAGGGAGGTCATTGGAACCTTAAAATCGCAAGTAACAGCCAAAGAAAAACTATTCAAGAGATTTCCAAGTTAGAAGAGGCCACAAAAGAGTTATCGGACCGTCGGGCATTTATTTTGGCTTAGCCGATCTAGCGAATGGCGGCGATTCAGGGTATGAAAGGTATTAGCTTTGAACGCTATGTGTTGGGGGCTATTCTGGAAGAAGTGTTGAGTGCAGCGAGACTTGCGACTTCATGATATGAGTCGTGGTCGCTATCGATTGGAACGATCATTAGAGGAAGGGGGACGTGGTGCTCGAGGTTTGGACATTGCTGTCTTTGATGCTTATACAGGGGCGAGTCGTCCTGCCAATACGTTGTCCGGTGGAGAAACTTTCTTGGCATCATTAGGGCTTGCTATGGGCTTGGCAGATGTGATCCAATCCTATGCAGGTGGTATTCATCTAGATACTATGTTTATTGATGAAGGCTTTGGCACTTTGGACCCAGATACATTGGATGTAGCAATGGAAACTTTAGTGGCATTGCAATCTCAAGGTCGATTGGTAGGGATTATATCTCATGTACCGGAACTACAACAACAAATTGGTGCACACTTGGTGGTGACAAAAACTGATGAGAGCAGGGCCTACTTTCAAGTACAGTGATTGTATTCCCGTAGTACCTATGTTAGAATAGTACTGTTATTCAATAGGAATTAAGGAGGAAGTATGAAATTTAGCTTTGCTCATAATAATATTAATGTGAAAGATTTGGATAAGAGTTTATCCTTTTACAAAGAAGCATTAGGATTAGAAGAAGTAGACCATATTGATGGAGATGATGGATCTTTTAAAAATTGTCTATCTAGGAGACGGGACAAATCCGCATCGTCTAGAGTTAACGTGGTTACGTGATTGGGATCGACCATATAATTTAGGAGACAATGAATTCCATGTGGCATTCTATGTAGATGATTATGAAGGTGCTTTGGCAAAACATAAGGCTATGAATTGTGTAGTCTATGAAAACGAAGCGATGGGTATCTATTTTATCGCTGACCCAGATGGATATTGGACCGAAATTATACCAGCAGGAGCCTATTAATATGGAGCATATGTTAACTCGCCCTACAATGGTTGGTAGGGAAAGAAAAATTAAAAACTTTGCAAGGTAAGAAAGCATTGCTATTTGGATGCGGTGGTGTTGGTTCTTTTGCGTTAGAAGCGTTAGTGCGTTCAGGTGTTGGTCATGTTGTCATTGTCGATGGTGACCAAGTAACAGTGAGTAATATTAATCGCCAACTGATTGCGTTGCCAAGCACTGTAGGTCAACGCAAGGTAGAAGTGGCAAAAAGAGCGAGCCTTAGCTATCAACCCTAATCTACTATTGAGCCTATGATATGGTGTATACCGGTGAAAGTCATCCAACTTTCATCACCGATATAGCCCCGAATTTTCGTGATTGATGCCATCGATATGGTAAAGTGCTAAACTATCCATCATCAAGAAACGTGTTATAATAGTCATATACCATGTATATCTTCTATGGGCACAGGCAACAAAAATGTGGCCAGACCAATTGAAGATTACAGATATTAGTAAGACCCATACATGCCCATTGGCGAAAGTGATGCGTAAAGAATTACGTCGTCGTGGTATTAAAAAGCAAACTGTATTATTTTCGACAGAACAACCGATGACACCGAACCGTGATGATGACTCTAGAAGTCCAGGTTCCTGCGGTTTTTGTTCCGTCTGTAGCAGGATTGCATTTAGCGGGTCACGTGATTAGAACTTTTTGGAGGTACAGTAATGAAAAAAAGCAATTATTCATATGGAATACGGTGACATTGTTATCGAATTATTTGAAAACGAAGCTCCGGCACAGTAGCTAACTTTGAAAAAAATTAATTAAAGAAGGATTTTACGATACTTTGAAATTCCATCGTGTCATCCCTGGTTTCGTAGCACAAGGTGGTTGCCCAATGGGTACTGGCGTAGGTGGCCCTGGGTATACAATTCCTTGCGAAACTAAAAGGTAATCCACATAAACATGTTCGTGGTGCTTTATCTATGGCACATCGTGGACCTAACACAGGTGGTAGCCAATTCTTTATCGTATACGAACCACAACCTCATTTAGATGGCGTACATACTGTATTCGGTCAAGTTATCGAAGGTATGGATGTAGTGGATAAAATCCAACAAGGTGACCGTATGCAAACTGTTGAGGTAGTAGAAGCGTAATGGCAGGCATTAAACGCTATCGCTTAGAGCATCCAGAATGGTTACAAGTAAAAAGATGGGAATTTTTTCCTATGGCTATGACCAAGAATGGTACGAAGATGCGTGGAAACGCTTAGCTGGTTGTGGTCCCACTACGGCAACACAGGTGATTTCCTATGTACTATTTCGCGATGGTCATTTACCTGTGGAGACTGCTGCAGACGGAGATCAAGCATTGGAACGCATGAATCAGGTATGGGAATACGTGCGCCCTCGCTATGGTGGTGGACTCTATAAAAAGTACTTGGTGGGAACAAGGTGTCAACTAATATATGGCAGATAAGAATCTGTCATATAGGGTGAAACGATTGCCGATTTTTTCCTCTGAAAGGAGCCCTTATACGGTTGAGGAAGTGACGGCTTTCATCCAACGTGGTTTGGAACAGAACTGTCCTGTCGCATTTTTGAATCGTCATCGTGGACAGGAAGAAGGTCTATCTACATGGCATTGGGTTCCTATCGTATCTATGCAAGTCAATAATGATGACACACGATGTGTTGTCTATGATGAAGGTATGGAGCGAACTTTTTCCCTACGCCGTTGGTTACGAGATAATTTGCTGGGTGGAGCTTTTTTTATACATCCAGTCACAATGTGAGGAGTAAGATATGACACAATGGATTAAAGAACTGCAATCGCCTCATCTTGCGTTATGCGCAGAAGTGGATGAAATTTTATATTCTGGAAAATCCGACTTTCAAACGATTGAAGTCACTCATAGCTTAGAATACGGTAATATGCTTGTTTTTAGATGGAGTGTTTCAAACATCGGAACGAGAAGAATTTGTGTATCATGAAATGATGAGCCACATTCCGTTATTCTTGCACCCAAAACCCTAAGCATGTATCGATCATCGGTGGCGGTGATGGTGGTGTGGCTAGAGAATGTGACGCCATAGCTGTGTAGAAACAGTGACAATGGTGGAAATCGATGGTAAGGTAGTGGAATTGGCAAAACAATATTTGCCTTCTATTGCTGACGCTATGATTCGCCAAGATCCTAAATTAACAGTAACTATTGGTGACGGTATTGGTCATGTAGCGGAAAAAGAAAATTTCTATGATGTAATCATCGTAGACTGCTCTGACCCAATTGGCCCTGGCGAAGGTTTATTTACAGAAGAATTTTTACAAAAAAATACCTATCGTGCATTGAAGGAAGATGGTTTGTTTGTACAACAAACAGAATCTCCAGTGATGCACCAACAATTAGTATCTGATGTGTTTTACTATGTGAATAAACATTTCCCTGTGACTCGTTTATATACAGCATTTATTCCGTTGTATCCGACGGGTATGCATTGCTTTTACTATGGGATCTAAGAAACATGACCCATTAGAGTGGGATCCAAACTGTGCTCAAGATTTTTACAACTAAATACTATAACTATGGCATCCAAAAATCTGCATTCGTATTGCCAACATTTGTAAAACAATATTTACAAGCAAGAATTGCAGAATAGTCGATGTACTTAGAAAAGCTATAGATGGGTAATAATGAGCTAGCACTTTCTTCATGAAGGTGCTAGTTTTTTGTTAATAAGGATGTTGTATAGAATAATCAATATTTTGTGATAAATAATATTGAATTTCCTAGTAAATAGGTATACAATAAGAACAATAATGTATTTACTAATGAAATATATATAATACACTTTTATTCATGTGAATTTACAAAAGGGGAGACAATCATGAAAACAATATGATTTACTCGTTATCGGCTTTGGTAAAGCTGGTAAAACATTAGCGGCCACATTTGGCAAAGAAGGAAAACAAGTGGCTTTTAATTGAACAAGATGCGGCTATGTATGGTGGTACATGCATCAATATCGGATGTATTCCGACTAAAAACCATGATTGTTGGGGCCGATAAAGGTAAAAGTTATGAAGCAGCTAAAAGCAACCCGTGATACAGTAGTAGGAAAATTGAATGCAAAAATTTAAATATGTTAACATCTAATCCTAATGTAACTGTATATACTGGTCATGGTAAATTTACTTCCAATAAAAAAGTAGAAGTCACAACGGCAGATGGTGTAGAAACATTGACAGCTGAGATTATTATTATCAACACAGGTGCTACTAATGTAGCGCTTCCAATTCCAGGTCTATCTACATCTAAATTTGTGTATAACAGTACTGAGCTACAAGCTTTGCCAACATTGCCAAAAACGATTAGGCATCATTGGTTGCGGTAACATCGGCATTGAGTTCGCTAATCTATACGCACGCTTAGGTGCTGAGGTGACGGCTTTTGAAAGTGGTGACAGAATCTTAAAACGTGAAGATGCAGATGTAGCTGCGTTAGCACAACAATACTTAGAAGAAGATGGCATTCACTTCCATTTCAATGCGGTTACAAAAAGAAATTAAAAATGTAGGGGACACTGTGGTAGTAGTGACTGAAAGTGGAGAAGAATTTGTATTCGATGCATTATTGCATGCTACAGGTCGCAAAGCGAATACAGAAGGAATTGGATTAGAACACACAGATATCCAAGTACGCTCTAATGGCTCTATTGTTACGGATGATACATTAATGACATCTGTTCCTAATGTCTTTGCTGTAGGTGATGTAAATGGTGGTCCACAATTTACCTATGTATCTTTAGATGACTTCCGCATTGTAAATCGCGTATTACACGGTGATGAAAGTTATAAGTTAGGTAATCGTGCACACGTGCCATATTCTACTTTTATCACACCTGCTTTATCCCATGTAGGTTTACATGAAGAAGAAGCGAAAGCAGAATACCCAAATGCTGTGACAGCGGTATTGCCAGTGAATAACATGCCACGTCATGCAGTCAACCAAGATCCACGCGGAGTGTTTAAATTAACGGTTAACAAAGATAATGGTCTAATCCTAGGAGCTACTTTATTCGGTAAAAACTCTGAAGAGTTAATCAACATCATCAAAATGGCAATGGATAACGATATTAAGTATACATACTTGCGTGACCAAATCTTTACACATCCAACAATGGCTGAAAATTTAAAATGATTTAGCTAAGCTAATTTAACTAAGTTAATTTAGAAGAGAATATGCTAATCATATAAGATGGAAGTGGGCAAACTAGATGTTACGTAATACCTGAGATATATTAAATATATACGCAAAAAGGGCAGTAGTGTAATAGCTGCAAATAGAATAGAGGAACGTTGATTAAAAACAATCGACGTTCCTCTACTTTTATATTGTATAAGTAAAAAGTATAAAAATATAAACAAAAAGTATCTTATAGCCAAATAGCATTGATGGTGAAGGGTATTCGACAATAAAATGAAACTTAAGAAGATACTTTGAATATAATACTCCTAACAAAAAGTAAAAATGCATGTGAAATAAAAAGCATATAAAAGTAAATAGAGTATAGGAAATAAAAGTAAAACTGGAAAGAATACACAATAATGAAAATTAGGAAATAAAATGTTAAAAAAAGGGGTTTACAAGAAAAGATTGTTTGATATACTTTAAAAACATCAGCGATGCTCATGTAATGAATTAAATGCTTTACATGAGATAGTAGAACAGTTAAAAAGTTTTTTAAAAAGTGGTTGACACAAAAACATTAACTGATATACTAAATATCGTTGTAAGGCACGACAGTGCTTAACAGAATAAATATCCTGTGGTGGGTATGGTGAAGCAGTTAACACGGCGGATTGTGGCTCCGTTATGCATGGGTTCGATCCCCATTACTCACCCCACAACACAGGGGTGTAGCCAAGCGGTAAGGCATCGGACTTTGACTCCGACATGCGATGGTTCGATCCCATCCACCCCTGCCATTTTATGACCCACTAGCTCAGTTGGCAGAGCACCCTGACTTTTAATCAGGGTGTCCCGCGTTCGAGTCGCGGGTGGGTCACCATTTACTACTTCATGTAGTATGAAAACATACGATCTTTGAAAAACTGAACAATGTAAGGTAATTACTTCGAAAGAAGTAAACATAAGCCAGAGTGCGGGTTTCACAAAGTTGAAACCAACCAAATAAATTCTAGCCAAGTAATTGGCAACAACGAAAATGAATGAGCTATCAAATAGCTTCAAGATATCTTGGAGAGTTTGATCCTGGCTCAGGACGAACGCTGGCGGCGTGCTTAACACATGCAAGTCGAACGGACGACGAGGGAGCTTGCTCCCTTGAAGTTAGTGGCGAACGGGTGAGTAACGCGTAATCAACCTGCCCTTCAGAGGGGATAACAACGGGAAACCGTTGCTAATACCGCGTACGATTCACGAGCGGCATCGCTTGTGAATGAAAGGTGGCCTCTATTTATAAGCTATCGCTGAAGGAGGGATTGCGTCTGATTAGCTAGTTGGAGGGTAACGGCCCACCAAGGCAAATGATCGAGTAGCCGGTCTGAGAGGATGAACGGCCACATTGGGACTGAGACACGGCCCAAACTCCTACGGAGGCAGCAGTGGGGAATCTTCCGCAATGGACGAAAGTCTGACGGAGCAACGCCGCGTGAGTGATGAAGGTCTTCGGATTGTAAAGCTCTGTTAATCGGGACGAAAGACTCTTGTGTGAATAATGCAGGAGAGTGACGGTACCGGAATAGAAAGCCACGGCTAACTACGTGCCAGCAGCCGCGTGTAATACGTAGGTGGCAAGCGTTGTCCGGAATTATTGGGCGTAAAGCGCGCGCAGGCGGCCCTATCCAGTCTGTCTTAAAAGTTCGGGGCCCAACCCCGTGATGGGATGGAAACTAGTAGGCTAGAGTATCGGAGAGAAAGCGGAATTCCTAGTGTAGCGGTGAAATGCGTAGATATTAGGAAGAACACCAGTGGCGAAGGCGGCTTTCTGGACGAAAAACTGACGCTGAGGCGCGAAAGCCAGGGGAGCGAACGGGATTAGATACCCCGGTAGTCCTGGCCGTAAACGATGGGTACTAGGTGTGGAGGTATCGACCCCTTCTGTGCCGGAGTTAACGCAATAAGTACCCCGCCTGGGAGTACGGTCGCAAGGCTGAAACTCAAAAGGAATTGACGGGGGCCCGCACAAGCGGTGGAGTATGTGGTTTAATTCGACGCAACGCGAAGAACCTTACCAGGTCTTGACATTGATGGACGAAACAAGAGATTGTTTTTCTCCTTCGGGAGCCAGAAAACAGGTGGTGCACGGCTGTCGTCAGCTCGTGTCGTGAGATGTTGGGTTAAGTCCCGCAACGAGCGCAACCCCTATCTTATGTTGCCAGCACTTCGGGTGGGAACTCATGAGAGACTGCCGCAGACAATGCGGAGGAAGGCGGGGATGACGTCAAGTCATCATGCCCCTTATGACCTGGGCTACACACGTACTACAATGGGCTTTAATAGAGGGAAGCGAAGCCGCGAGGTGGAGCAAACCCCAGAAACAAGCTCTCAGTTCGGATCGTAGGCTGCAACTCGCCTACGTGAAGTCGGAATCGCTAGTAATCGCAGGTCAGCATACTGCGGTGAATACGTTCCCGGGCCTTGTACACACCGCCCGTCACACCACGAAAGTCGGAAGTACCCAAAGCCGGTGGGGTAACCTTCGGGAGCCAGCCGTCTAAGGTAAAGTCGATGATTGGGGTGAAGTCGTAACAAGGTAGCCGTATCGGAAGGTGCGGCTGGATCACCTCCTTTCTAGGGAGACATACACTAGCACAAGATGCTAGATGTCACACTAGGTCGACACTTTGGTATAATGGATAGACGTAGCATATGCGCTAGCTGTATCCAACCTTAATTGTTCAGTTTTGAGAGATTATCTCTCATATGTAGGCCTATAGCTCAGCTGGTTAGAGCGCACGCCTGATAAGCGTGAGGTCGGTGGTTCAAGTCCACTTAGGCCTACCATTTTAATTATATATCTTTTCATGGGGGCGTAGCTCAGTTGGGAGAGCACCTGCCTTGCAAGCAGGGGGTCAGGAGTTCGAATCTCCTCGTCTCCACCATTTCCTAATAAAATAGGAAACTTGTTCTTTGAAAACTGCATAGAAGATAATAATTTATGATTTGGTCTCTTAGAGTTGACTCTAAGGGTTAGACCAAGCACATAGATTCTCTAAATTAACTTATAAGGTGAGAGCATCCGAAAGGATGACTCTAAAAAGCAAAGACATAACCATATGTCACTATCAAGTAAAGATAGTAAGGGCATACGGTGGATGCCTTGGCTATACTGGCCGAAGAAGGACGCGGTAAGCTGCGAAAAGCTACGGAGAGGTGCAAGCGACCATTGACCCGTAGATATCCGAATGGGGAACCCGGCAGAGAAAAGCTCTGTCACCCATACCAGAGAGTATGAGGAGGGCACCTGGGGAACTGAAACATCTAAGTACCCAGAGGAAAAGTAATCAAACGAGATTCTCTTAGTAGCGGCGAGCGAACGGGAAGAGCCCAAACCGGACTGGTTCGCCAGACCGGGGTTGAGGACTCGCTAACAAGCATAAATGGGATAGACGAACCGACTTGGAACGGTCGGCCGAAGAAGGTGAAAGCCCTGTAGTCGAAATCCTGCATGTGTGGAGCAGTATCCAGAGTACCACGAGACACGTGAAACCTTGTGGGAAGCAGGGGGGACCACCCTCCAAGGCAAAATACCAGTATGGACCGATAGCGCATAGTACCGTGAGGGAAAGGTGAAAAGCACCCCGGGAGGGGAGTGAAAGAGAACCTGAAACCGTATGTCTACAAACAGTCGAAGACCGTATAATTGCAGGTCGACGGCGTGCCTATTGAAGAATGAACCGGCGAGTTACTGTCACTAGCGAGGTTAAGCGGAAAACGTGGAGCCGAAGCGAAAGCGAGTCTGAATAGGGCGAAGAGTTAGTGGTAGTAGACCCGAAACCGTAGTGATCTATCCATGGCCAGGTTGAAGCACAGGTAAAATTGTGTGGAGGACCGAACTCGTGAGCGTTGAAAAGCTTTGGGATGAGTTGTGGATAGGGTGAAATGCCAATCGAACACGGAGATAGCTGGTTCTCCCAGAAATAGCTTTTAGGGCTAGCCTCGAGGTAAAGAGTATAGGCGGTAGAGCTCTGATCGGGCTAGGGCCCACACCGGGTACCGAACCTAGTCAAACTACGAATGGCTATACTTATACATGGGAGTCAGACTATGAGTGATAAGGCCCATAGTCAAGAGGGAAACAGCCCAGACCACCGACTAAGGCCCCCAATGCTGCATTAAGTGGCAAAGGATGTGGAGTTTCCAAAACAACCAGGATGTTGGCTTAGAAGCAGCCACCATTTAAAGAGTGCGTAATAGCTCACTGGTCGAGAGACTCTGCGCCGAAAATGTCCGGGGCTAAAATGCAGAGCCGAAGTCGTGGCAATGGTAGTAATACCATTGGGTAGGGGAGCGTTCTTATTGGATTGAAGCAGTACCGGAAGGAGCTGTGGACTGGTAAGAAGTGAGAATGCCGGTATGAGTGGCGAAAAGAAAGGTGAGAATCCTTTTCCACCGAAAGCCTAAGGGTTCCTGAGCAACGATCGTCGTCTCAGGGTAAGTCGGGACCTAAGCCGAGGCGGAAAAGCATAGGCGATGGACAACAGGTTGAAATTCCTGTACTAGTATGAATTGTTTGATCGATGGAGTGACGCAAACAGGTAGGTTAGCATGCGATTGGAAGTGCATGTTTAAGCGTGTAGGTTGTGTGATAGGTAAATCCGTTACACTAAAAGCTGAGGCGTGATGACGAGCTCAATAGAGTGAAGTAATTGATCCTAAGTTGCCGAGAAAAAGCTTCTAGGTAGAGACATACTACCCGTACCAAAACCGACACAGGTAGGCGGGGAGAGAATCTAAGGTGCGGGGAAAACCCTCGTTAAGGAACTCGGCAAAAATGCATCCGTAACTTCGGGAAAAAGGATGACCCATGTAGTGTGAAGACTTGTAACGGTCGGAGCATGAATGGGTGGCACAAGAGAGGCGCAAGCGACTGTTTACCACAAACACAGGTGCCTGCTAAAGCGAAAGCTGACGTATAGGTGCTGACACCTGCCCGGTGCTGGAAGGTTAAGAGGAGGGGTTAGGAGTAATCCGAAGCTCTGAATTGAAGCCCCAGTAAACGGCGGCCGTAACTATAACGGTCCTAAGGTAGCGAAATTCCTTGTCGGGTAAGTTCCGACCCGCACGAAAGGTGTAACGACTTGCGCACTGTCTCAACGAGGGACCCGGTGAAATTGAAGTACCTGTGAAGATGCAGGTTACCCGCGACTGGACAGAAAGACCCCATGGAGCTTTACTGTAACTTAGGATTGATTTTAGTTAATGAATGTACAGGATAGGTGGGAGACGTAGAAGCTAGGGCGCTAGTCTTAGTGGAGTCGCTGTTGGGATACCACCCTTTGATTAATTGAAATCTAACGGGAAGAGTAACGACCTTCCGGACAGTCCTAGGTGGACAGTTTGACTGGGGCGGTCGCCTCCTAAAGAGTAACGGAGGCGCCCAAAGGTTCCCCTCAGAGCGGACGGAAATCGCTCGAAGAGTGTAAAAGGCAGAAGGGAGCTTGACTGCGAGACCAACAAGTCGAGCAGGGACGAAAAGTCGGGCTTAGCGATCCGGTGGTGCCGAGTGGAAGGGCCATCGCTCAACGGATAAAAGCTACCCTGGGGATAACAGGCTAATCTCTCCCAAGAGTCCATATCGACGGGGAGGTTTGGCACCTCGATGTCGGCTCATCACATCCTGGGCTGAAGTAGGTCCCAAGGGTTCGGCTGTTCGCCGATTAAAGTGGTACGTGAGCTGGGTTCAGAACGTCGTGAGACAGTTCGGTCCCTATCCATCGCGGGCGAAAAGAAACTTGAAGGGGCTGCTCCTAGTACGAGAGGACCGGAGTGGACGAACCGCTGGTGTACCAATTATCCTGCCAAAGGGTACAGTTGGGTAGCTACGTTCGGGACGGATAAACGCTGAAAAGCATCTAAGCGTGAAACCAGCCTTGAGATGAGGTTTCTCATAGCATAAGTTAGTAAAGATCCCATGTAGACGACATGGTTGATAGGCCAGGTGTGGAAGTGCTGTAAGGCATGGAGCTGACTGGTACTAATAGATCGAGGGCTTTACTTAAGAACAAACTTGTAAGTTAAATATTATTCTTCTATGTAGTTTTCAGGGAACACCCTGACAAATTCAGTGACGATGGCTACGAGGAACCACCTGTTCCCCATCCCGAACACAGTAGTTAAGCTCGTAAACGCCGAAAGTACTTGGCTGGAAACGGCCTGGGAGGATAGGAAGTTGCTGATTAATGAAGAAAGAGCACCCAAAAGGGTGCTCTTTTTTTATTACTTAGTGAGTTTACATACGAGCAGATCGCCCTGGGATAAGCAGGGCTCATGATTTGTGGGAGTGAAACGACGCACAAATCATAGAGCATCGCTTAGTTCCTAGCGTAAGATTTTTGAAGCCCCAAAGGGCGTACAAAACTCACAGCTAGGAACACATAGGAAGTTGCAGATAACAAAGCTATATTAGTAAAGCCGTTTCCAGCCAACATGTAGCAAGTAATATCTATGGTATAAATGATAAGGCCTGGGATCCCCAGTGAACCATCTTTGAAGGAATGAAGTGACGCACAAAGATGTGTGAATCGGGAGTTCCTGGCGTAGATTTTGAAGCCCCAAAGGGGCGTACAAAATCCACAGCTAGGAACACATAGGAAGTTGCAAATGACAAGGCTATATTAGCTCAAGCCGTTTCCAGCCAAAAAGACCAGAAGTAGCTTTAACAACCGCATAACATATATAACTATCTCCTAATGAGATAGTTTTTTTACTTTTGTCCCATTATATATTAAAATGTCCCACTTTTGTAGTATAATATAAATAATAGGAGGAATGGTAATGAAGAAACGGAATATACTTAATTTAATAAAAATACCATGTAGAGAAAAAAATGAAGCTGCTTTTTAGAAATGAGAGCATTTCGATTGCTAGATATTTTTGATAGCATTGGTGACCAGGACTTAGCAGAATATATATTAGGTTTACTATCTGAACTACCTACATTTAGCCCTCAAAAATCTAGAGGTTAATAATGATTTTTTAGAACAATTAGATACGACTAAATTAGAGCCTTTTACATTTGCCAATAGATATTATAAATGGTATAGGGAGTATCATCTCTGCTGTAAAGCGAAATATCAGCATTAATAAGTTTTTATTATGGGGAGTCAGGTACTGGAAAGACGGAGGCGGCTAAACAAGTAGCAAGATTATTAAATCGTAATTTTTACAAGATAGATTTGAAAAATTTATTGACAGTAATGTAGAAAAACAAATATAAATATTATTAATGCGTTTCAGAAAATGTATCGTATTCCTGATGCTAATAAAAGGGTGATACTATTTGAAGGAATAGATGCTCTTGTACGAGATAGGAAAATGCTCATGATACGATTGGAATGGAGAGTATTATGTCCGCCTTAATAGGTGAAATAGATAGCCTGTCATCTCTTTATAAAGAGATAGTTTTTAATAGCAAAAACAAATTGTTACGATGATATTGAACAGCCTTTTATTTAGAAGGTTTAATTTTTACTGTAAATTTCAATAGATATGCACAAGAAGATTTAATAGAAATATGTGAATTTTTATTGTGATGCCTTCATAGCACAGTTTAAAGGGTAATCGGAAAGCTATTCGTCTCATTACGAAAAATTTTAAATTTATCTAATAATTTACCTTATCCAGGAGAATTAAAGGATATTGTAAAGACGGCCATTGCATTTAGTGATGTATCATCAGAATATGATTATTTAAAGCGATTATATAATGATTTGATAGGGAAACTTGATTTAAAGAATATTTCAGACTTATACCTGGAAGGATTTGCCATACGTGAAATTGAAATATTGAAAGGGTATCTAAAAAGCACTGTGTATAGAAAATTACATAACAATGCACTAACTTCTGCTATCGAGAAACATTCTGTTGATTTATAGAGGTGAGGGTAATTAGTAATGCATTATTAAATGCTTTAGTGATAATAGTTTAGAATATAATAAGCAATCTTAATTTATAAAAAGGGAGAAAGTAAAATGAACACATTCGATATATTCAAACAACAAATCCAAGAAATGATGGATAAAGACTACCGCTCATTCATAGAGGCTACTAAGTATTGAAGTAGGAGGAACTAACACAGATGAATTAAAATCTCTATATGATTCATATATGGAGAATGATGATGTAACTTTATTGAATGAGTTTTTAGTAAATAGTATTGTGCAGACAATAACTGAATATATAAAACTATCATAGGCTATACTTGAAGAGTTAATTTGAGTATAGCTTTTTCTATCTATTAAATATTTCTATATTTTAATTTTAAATCTGAACTAATATGATATAATATAGTGAAATACATAAAAATAAGAAACGAATAATGAAAAATTCTTATAAACTTAAGAAACAGTGTAGGAGCAATGATTTTTGTGACAGCTATTTTATATATTAGTTTGTATTAAGTTATTAATTTAGGTGTAAGTAATAGGTGAAGTATGGAGGATACAAAATATTCTATATGATGAAACAGATCCAAAATCTATTGAACGCTATGCAGAAACAATTAATAGGAAAAACCTTTAAAGATATTATTTGTAACGAAGAATTGAATGATGAAGAATTTATTAGTTTTGCAAATTTTTGCTAGAAAAGGTGGTCTAGGAAATTTAGTAGAGAAACATTTCTTTCAGTATGATATTAATAGTAACTCTGAAGCAGATTTTGAGAAGGCGGGGTAGAGTTAAAGGTTACTCCTTATGAAATGACAAAAGAAGAATACTTATAAAGCTGGTGAACGGTTGGTTTTAACTATGATATCCAATACTGAGCCAGTAGAGGACGATTTCTATAAATCCCACCTTTGGCAAAAATGTAGACTCATGCTTTTAATGTTCTACTTAAGAGATAGACTGCTAGCTGATAAACTAGATTATGGTATTAACTTTGTAGGTCTATTTGAACCAGTTGATAAAGATTTAGAGATTATAATTAATGATTACCAACTTATTATTGATAAAAATAAAATCGGGAAAGGCTCATGAACTTTCTGAAGGAGATACACTATATTTAGGAGCATGTACAAAAGGCGCAACGGCAGCATCTAGTATGTCTACACAATATTATAATCCTGATGTACCAGCAAAAACGTCGTGCGTTTGCTTTTAAAACAAAGTTATATGACCTATGTACTAAATAATTATTATGTAGGAAAGCATGATGTGGCAGAATCTATACTAACTGATACTAATGAGACCAATCTAGGTAAGGTATTAACTGATAAGATTAAACCATATATAGGTAAAACGGAAGAAGAATTATGTCAACTGTTTGATTTAATGGATTCTTCTAATAAAGCTCGACTAAGTTTACTAGTATATCGGATGTTGGGTGTATCTTCTAATCAAGCTGAGGAATTTCTAAGGCTAATATTGTTGTCAAGACGATTCGAGTTAACAAAAATAATAAAATCAAAGAAAAGTATGTCGTTTTCCATCTTTTAGTTTTTAAAAACTAGTAGATGAAGACTGGGAAGAATCTGATTTATGTAAATACTTTGAAGAAACTAAGCTATTCTTTGTTGTATATAATGAAAATGATGCAGGAGAATATGTATTAAAAAGGTGTTAAGCTTTTGGAATATGCCAGCTAAGGATATAGCTTTATTGGAAGAGTTTTGGAAAGACGTACAAAAGGATTATTAAGGATGGTATAGAGCTGACTCCTACAAAAAAATAAAAAAAGGTGATTATGTAGTTAAAAATAATTTGCCTGGTAAAAATAGTCATCCTATTAGTCATATTAGACCACATGCATCTAGAGCATTTTATCAATTAGAAAAATGGAGTAATCTATGGAAAAGGATCATTTGGTAGATGCTGATGAGTTACCAGATGGTCGTTTTATGACAAAACAGTGTTTTTGGCTAAATAATTCGTATGTATTAAGTGTTATTAAAAAGATTTATTATAATTTTCTTAATCTATTAATTAGAGTATGTGATTAGGATAATTCAAAAAGGAGAAAGTAATGAAACTGACCGTAGTTGAACTTTTGCGGGTGTTGGTGGATTTCGGGTAGGGTCTTAATCATGTAAATGAATTTAATTCCGAGACAGGTCTTGCTATTGAGCAAGGTGATTGGAACTTTGTGTGGGCTAATCAGTGGAACCATCTACTAAAGTACAACCAGCATTCAATTGTTATACTACTCGATTTGGTTTTGGGAAATCATAGTAATCAAGATATTAATATAGTAGATAAAAATACCATACCAGACCATACATTATTAGTTGGTGGTTTTCCATGTCAAGATTATTCTGTAGCGAGAACATTATCTAACGAAAAAGGTATAGAAGGTAAAAAGGCGTTTTTATTTTTGGGATATAAAAGATGTTAGACAGCCATCCTTTTGTTTTACTAGAAAATGTAGATAGATTACTTAAGTCACCTGCTAATCAAAGAGGTCGTGACTTTGCTATTATGTTAAAAACATTTGATGAACTAGGATATCACGTTCATTGGCGAGTCATTAATGCCGCAGATTATGGAATGCCACAAAAGCGTAGAAGAGTATTTATTCTTGCCTATAAAAAGAAATACACTCTTATGCAAATACTATTCAACAAAAAATCAAAGAAAATGAATGTTGAAGATTGGTTCTATCATCATGAGTTTTTTTAATCATATATTTCCAGTGCAAAAACTTTCAAAAACTTTTAGTTCAAAAAGATATACAACAGTATAAGGATATTGTCGAAGTTAGTGATAGTTATAACCAGGGTAAATTTTTATTGTCTGGTTATATGGCTGATGGTGAAATTTATAATAGTGATGTAGAATCTATTGTTGAAGAAATATATCCACTGAAAAAGTAATGGATATTGCAAAGAAGTATGAAACACAACCGTATTCTTCTTATACTATTAATGATGATAAAGTAGAAAAATGGCAATATCTAAAAAGGTGGAAAAAGATTGAACGAGTACGACCTGATGGTGGTATTTATTATTACTCAGAGGGGAGCATGAATTTCCCAGATGATGTGAATGTACCAGGTCGAACTATGTTAACCAGTGAAGGAACAGCTAATCGCTCATCACATATTGTGATAGATGAAGAGAGTCAAAAGTATAGAACTATTACAGAAGTTGAAGCAGAATTATTACAGATGTTTCCACCTAATTGGACTAACTACAGGAATGACAAAGCGAAATCGGTATTTTATGATGGGGAATGCCTTGGTAACAGGCGTAATAAGTAGACTAGAACCTCATTTAAAAGAAATCATTTTTACATGAAAATGAATAGTCATCCCCAGAAAGGACTCCCATGCAATCAATTCAAACTGATGCAATCTGTCTCCCTATCCCCGATATGTATTTAGCCGAGGTCCATTTCGATAACGCTCAAAGAGACTGGACTTTCATTGTTGAGCACATGGAGCTCTATGAAGGTGATTTGGTGTATGTGATCGGGGCCTATGCAGAATAAAATAGGTACTGTCATAGACGTGACCTATCATTGCAAAATTCGTCCTTCTAAATATGATCGCGTGGTGGCAAAAGATTGACACGGAATTATATGGTGAATTTATTCCTCTTGAGCACTTTGTGGGCTACTTTTGACCGTCACTGTATGGATAAGGATACGATGCGTCTTTGGTTCTTGTCACCTTTGATGGATGGGGAGTGCGTGAACTCTAATGGAGTTGCTCCATTTGCTTTTGACATGATCTGGACAGTTTCCCAATTTCAGACATTCGTGCTCAGCGTGGTGAAAGTTATTACGAAGAGCATCGCGTGGTTTATATTTGCTTAGATAAGGGTAAAGGCTATGCTATCGTCCAAGGATCTGAGTACTATGAGGTCACTTTCACCTATATAGCTGATTCAGTAATATACTTTGTACAATTGTTATTGTGAGGGCCATTGCAAGCATGAATATGCTGTATTATTACAGTTGCAAGACTTACTGGGTGATTGGGCAGTAAACTTTGACGAGGAATTACGCTAAACAGGAATACTTTGCAGCAATAGATAAAACAGTGGCTTGGAATATGAGTATAAGCCGTAAATACGGAAAATTATTAGATTAACAGAAGAATCTTATGAAGGGTTCGTTATATATGATGAATAAGGAGGTCCCTATGAAAGAGCATAAACTTTCATCGGAGATGAAATTCGATGGTAAATTAATTAAAAGTAACGTACGATATTGCCGATGTAAATGGCAAGGAAGCTTGGCGTGAAGTAGTTCATCATCCAGGGGCCAGTGCTGTGGTAGCCATTGATGAAGACAATCGCATCATTATGGAGAAACAGTTTCGCTATGCTTTGAACGATTATTGCTAGAAATTCAGCAGGTAAATTAGATGCTGGTGAAGATCCATTAGTGTGCGCCAAACGTGAGCTAGAAGAAGAAACTGGCATCATCGCATCAGAATGGATTAGTCTTGGTACGATTGCTACATCTCCTGGATTTTGCAATGAAATCATTCATTTTGTATGTGGCAAAAGGGCTTTTCGAAAGGTGAAATCCATTGGGATGAAGATGAATATGTGGAAGTAGAGCGCTATACTTTCGACGAATTATTGCAACATATTAAGGAAGAAAAATTAAAGACAGTAAAACATTATCTGCTTTATTATTAGCCATGCCATATATGCAATAATCAAAAATGCCTAGAGTGTAACTTCCTAGGCATAGATTGTATATGAACGGCAATAGAGAGGAGGTCTCTATGTTTAAACGAATTATACGATTGTTACAGATAGTGTGGGAATTGGTCATAGTCCCGATGCAGAACGCTTTGGGGATATGGTGCCAATACATTGGGGCATATTGAAGAGGCTGTGGGCCCTTTACACATTCCCAATTTACGGAAATTGGGTATCGGTAAGATAGCAGATATAACCCCGCAACAAGATACAGTGGTAGGTGCTTTTGGTCGCATGCATGAACAAAGTACAGGGAAAGATACGACCAGTGGTCACTGGGAGATGATGGGACACCCTATGAAAGTTCCTTTTCCAACGTTTTATGACGGGTTTCCACAGGAGTTGATGGATACTTTCATGAGAGAAACTGGTTATGGATTTTTAGGCAATGAAGCGGCATCGGGGACGGAAATCATTGAGCGCTTTTGGAGAAGAGCATATGAAAACGGGGAAACCCTATTGTGTATACGTCTGCTGATTCGGTGTTTCAAATTGCTGCCCATGAAAGTGTTATCCCTTTAGATGACCTATACAAGATGTGCCAAATTACACGGGACCATGTGTGTGTTGGGGACTATTATGTAGGACGCATCATTGCTCGTCCATTTGTGGGAGAGCCTGGTCATTTTGTTCGCACCTCAAATCGTCATGACTACAGTCGATTACCGGAAGGACGTTTTGTATTGCAAGCCTTACAAGATGCGAACGTACCGACCATCGGAGTAGGAAAGATTGGGTGATATTTACGCTCATATTGGTTTGAATCAGTCCTATCCAACAAAATCTAATCTCATGGTATGAAACTGTAGTGGCAGCCTTTGTTGAGAATAGGGTGCTTAGTAACATAATACTCATAGTTTAGATGATACACATGATACATATAGTACATCTGATACGGGCACTATACTTAATACTGCGGCAGAAGGTAGATTTACTCATGGCTATCTAATGGTGAATTTAGTAGAGTTTGATAGACATGTGGGCATCGTCGTGATGTACAAGGCTATGGTCGTGAGTTAGAAATGTTCGATTATCAACTAGGGGGATTACTGGAACTATTGACCAAAGATGATTTGCTACTAATTACAGCAGACCATGGTAACGATCCGACTTGGAATGGAACAGACCATACACGTGAACTAGTGCCAATCTTGGCGTATTCACCAGCTTTACAGGGACCCTATTGAGTTAGGTGATAGACGAGCTTTGCGGACATTGGACAAACCATATTGGACAATTTTGGGGTTAAAGAATCCTTTGTTGGAGAAAGTTTCTTGCAAGCATTAGGAAATAAAGAACAAACTTACTTTTTGTAGAGATAGGCGTATCATGAACCCTGTATTTTATGGGTCTAATTATACAGTACTATAATAAAGTTATAGCATAGCAAAGAGGCTATCGGTATTGAAGAATATTCTTCCTGACTGATAGCCTCTTTTTGAGATACATGTACCTTCAAAATCTTACGCGCGTGTAATTTTATCAGAACGAAGGCAGCGTGTGCAAACGTTAACTCGTTTAGTTTCGCCATCTACAATTGCTCGTACTCTTTGGATGTTTGGTTTCCAAGTTCGTTTGGAACGGATATGGGAATGAGAAACATTCATACCCGTAGTAGTGGATTTACTCACATACTGCAAAAGGTTTGCCATTTGTTTCACCTCCAAAGTGTTTACTACTAATATAACATATGTATTTTATCATAAAAAGGTATAGTAATGCAAGTACATTTCTCCCTTTTAGATAAGATTATACTAGCCTATTAACTATATACTATAATAGTAAAATCTGTCAAACTTTATAAAAATATGACTTGCGTTTATTTTTAAACAAGATGTATAATTTTTGTATAGAAGGACACTTTGTTATATAACCTAACTACGTAACTCTTTTATACAAAGTGCCTTCTTTTTTGCGCCTATTTTTAGGAAGAGTTCTTATTGTATGGTCTCTCTATGGTATAATAGAAAGCATCAAGTATTTATTACATATGAATGCGTCATGTAGTGAACTTTCAGTGTTGATAGAGTAAAAAACAGCTTTACTAAACCGGCGTAGGATAAGAAAGAGTACGGATAGAATATGAATGAACAATTGCAATCTATAAAGAGCGTGGGACCGCAACGAGTGAAACAATTGAATAAATTAGGAATCTATACGGTAACAGGTTTGTTGCATTATTTCCCTCGCACCTTTGAAGATAGACGGCAAGTGTATACGATCTGCGAAGCTCCTATGGGAGAAATGATAGGTGTGACGGGGCAGGTATTGCGGGTCAGTGAAAAGCGTCCAAGACCACGTATGCATATTTTAACGGTTACCCTGTCTGATGGAATACGCCAATTAAACTTGACCTTTTTTAACCAAGCTTATAAGAAAAACTTTTATAAACCTGGTCAACATATATATGCCTATGGGAAGATAGAACATACCTATGGTGCTACCAAATGAATACACCTCAAGTGGAAATGATAGAGGAAGGGACAGAGTCATAGAGCGGTATTGTACCTGTTTATGGTTTGACGGAAGGTATGAAAACAATGGGGTATCAGACTAGCCATAAAAACTGGTTTGACCATAATGGCACTGTTAGAAGATGTGGTCCCCAAGATGTGATGGGCGATAAGTTCACTATGAGTCGCTATGATGCCTTTCGAGAGATGCATTTTTCCTACATCTGTGGAACGGTATCAAGAGGCACGCAAAGCAATTAGCCTATGAGGAATTATGGATTATGCAAATGGGGCTATTACTCCTTCGTGCTCATGAACAGGACCAAGAGGGATTCCCTATGATCCAAAAATGGATCTTTAGTGGAACGAATTAGGCAAGGCTTGCCGTTTACTTTGACTGGGGATCAAGAGAAAGCATTAGGGAGAGATTGCTCACGATATGGAGCAACCTCGAGCTATGCAGCGGTTAGTACAAGGTGATGTTGGTTCTGGTAAAACGGTAGTAGCTGCTTTGGCATTAGCTAAAGCAGTGGAAAATGGATTTCAAGGGCGATCATGGCGCCCGACAGAAATTTTAGCCACCCAACATTTTGAAAGCTTTCAGAACTCTTTCAAGATGCTCCGATACGCATGGCATTGTTGACGGGTTCTACGAAGAAAAAAAGCAAGATCTCTATGATGGTTTAGAACGAGGAGATATCGATGTCATAGTAGGAACGCACGCATTGATTCAAGACAAGGTGGTATTTCATCAATTAGGGCTGATTGTAGTAGATGAACAGCATCGATTTGGAGTAGAGCAACAGGGCAAAATTACAACGAAAAGGAGACCATCCCCCATGTGCTAATTATGACGGCCACACCTATACCACGAACCATGACTCTATCCATTTATGGAGATTTAGAAGTTTCTTTGATTAAAGAAATGCCTCCAGGTCGTAAACCAGTGAAGACTTACGCTGTGGATTCCTCCTATAAAGAGCGGCTGCTGCACTTTTTGAAAAAGAAATGCAAGAGGGCTCGTCAAGTCTATGCAGGTGTCCCATTAGTCGAAGAGTCTGAAAAATGGATTTACAAGCAGCAGAACAAATTTATTATGAATATAAAGGAATATTTTGAACCACATTATCGTGTAGGTCTGGTGCATGGTCGTATGCGTCCAAAGGAAAAAGAAGAAATTATGGATGCCTTTTATCGTAAGGAACTCCACCTCTAGTGTCGACTACGGTGATTGAGGTAGGCGTGAATGTGCCGAATGCGACCTTATGTGTATCCATAATGCGGAGCGGTTTGGTTTATCCCAGTTGCATCAATTACGAGGTCGTGTAGGTCGTGGATCAGCACAGGCCTACTGTATCCTGATTAGCGATAGCTAAAACCCTGATAGTAAAACTCGACTTTCACTAATGGAGCGAACACAAGATGGGTTTGAGCTAGCAGAACAAGACTTGCTCATCCGTGGCACAGGAGAATTATTTGGCTTGGCGCAGTCGGGCTTACCAGATTTGAAAGGTGGCCAACATCATCAAAGATATTCCGATTCTTGTGGAAGCAAGGGAAGATGTGAAAGCGTATTTACACTCTCACGGATTTGATGCAGTGCAATCTACTTTGCGCCATCAAATGGAAGCACGCTTTTGGACCACAGTATATGCGTATTTTATAGTTAATCTTATCTGCTATATGTTGTTTAATAAGGGTCATCTATGATACAATAAGGTGAGATTTTATCTGTAGCACAGTGCTATAGATTCGTAGTGATGAGGGAGGAAAGACTCATGCCTATTATTCATGTAGAACTTGTGGAAGGTCGTACTTTTGAACAAAAAGAAAGCTCTTGGCGAAGCGATTACAAAAAGCAACTGTAGAAACTGTAAAAGTGCCTGCAGAAGCAGTAAAAAGTAATTTTCGTAGATATGAAAGCTGACAACTATATGGAAGCTGGCGTTATGCGCTGCGAAAAGAAATAATTAGGAAAATTACCTACCAGAAGGATAGGTCTATGATAGGGTATAAGCTCTTTCATATGTCCTGTCCTTCTTGTTTACATACTAGAGTGGATGAGGTGAACGGTGCAGAATCAAATACATGTGCTATCCGTCCCAATTGATGTGGTAACGATGACGGAAGCCGTAGATAGAGTGCTTTCATTAGTGGGACAACCTAAATTACATATGGTGGCAACAGCCAATGCAGAAATGATTATGATGGCACAGGATAATCAAAAGATTGTTAGAGGTTCTGCAACAAAGCTGATCTCGTTGTACCTGATGGAGCAGGCGCCTTGTGGGCAGCTGAGCAACAGGGACAGCGTTTTCCGGAACGGGTTACAGGTTGTGACCTTTTACAAAGAGTTACTGAAAGCAGGTAAAGAACATAATATTAAGATATACTGCTTAGGTGGAGCTGAGGAGTTGTTAAACAAGCCTTTAGAAAATATGACAGCAGAACTTGGAGAATTACCAGTAGTGGGATACCATTCTGGATATTTCTACAGAGGAAGAAGAAGTAGAAATTCTTGATGAGATTCAACGTAGTGGCGCTCAATTAGTATTTGTTGCTTTTGGGGTGCCGAAGCAAGAGTTTTGGATTCAAGAAAAATTAGCCCATTTAGATGGTGTAGTAGCCATGGGAGTAGGCGGTTCTTTCGATGTATTAGCGGGCATGTTAAAACGAGCTCCCTCTATGGATGCAAGAAAACCGTTTAGAGTGGTTATATCGATTGGCATTGCAACCGAAAACGTATCATTCGTATGTTAGCATTGCCTAAATTTATGTGGACTGTATGGCGCCATAAACATTGATACACTACAGTCGTATCTTGTTGGAGCTATCACTGGTTAAGAGAGGTTTAGTATGGGTTTGATTGTTAAAGAAGGATATCCTTTAATCGGTGCTTGTCTTGTTGTGACAGCACTGGTAGGCTACTTTCTATCATGGTGGTTAGGAATTATACCATTTGTACTGGCATTATTCTTTACTTATTTTTTCAGAAATCCTAATCGCCGTATTCCCCATGATCCAAAGGTTCTAGTATCACCTGCGGATGGGAAAGTGATGGAAGTCGTAGAGGTCTTTGAGGACACATATTTACATCAACAATGTAAAAAGTAACGATTTTTATCTGTTTTTTGATGTCCATGTGAATCGGGCACCAATGGCAGGGTGAAATTACATTCCGTCAATATACAGAAGGACGTTTTTACCGGCCTATAAAGATTCTGTAGGCTATGAAAATGAACGTCACACGATTAGCATTAAAAATGATAGAATGGAAATTGTGGTCACACAGATAGCTGGTTTATTGGCTAGACGTATCGTGTCCTGGACAGATGTAGGAGATACCTTGGAACAAGGTACCTTGTATGGTATGATTAAATTCGGCTCTTGCACAGAACTATTTGTTCCATTAGACGTAGAGATTTGCGTTACAAAAGGGCAACACGTAGTTGGTGGAGAGACGATTATTGGGAGGGTGAAAGATGAATAAGTCTATATTTCCCCAATCTTTGCACAGCAGCAAATTTAGCATTTGGTGTCATCGGTATTAGTTTATCTGCCACAGGAAACTTTACTGGGGCAGCCATATGTGTGCTTTTGTCTTTATTAGCCGATGGCTTAGATGGACGGATTGCTCGTGCTTTGGGTGTTTCTGGAGATTTTGGTCGTGAATTAGATTCATTAGCCGATGTAGTTGGCTTTTAGTGTATCTCCCAGCTTTTATGCTGTATATGATGAGCCTAGATCACTATGGTTGGTTAGGCTATGTGCCATTGTTGGTATTCTCTGTATTAGGGGCTTTCAGATTGGCACGATTTAATATTATGACGGAAGAAGTACATGGTTACTTCCAAGGGTTACCGATTCCTGCAGCAGGGTGTATGGCAGCTACTTATGTGTTAAGTGGTGTCCGTATTCCCGGATGTAGCGTTGATGTTAGCGATGATATTGGTAGGTTATTTGATGGTCAGCAATGTGCATCATCCAGATTTCAAAGGAAAAGGTAGCGATCCGGTGCAACCGATTGCGGTAGGTATTACTGTAGGTTGTGGCGTATTTTTGCCTATTGATGGATTATCGCTCTTGGCCGGTATTGATTTTTGTATTATATGCTGTATATGGTATTAGTAATACTATCATCAACAACATTCGTAAATAGGAAGGAACTAGGATGAATTACGTTTGGTTTGACCTAATTATGATTCCCATACAAGTAATTATCGTATTTTATACCTTGTATTACTTTGTGTTGATGGTCTGTGGCATGTGGCATAAAAATGACAAAAACGGAATGTCCGCCGAAACATTCTTTTGCCATCATTGTCTGTGCTCATAATGAAAGTGCCGTGATAGGTCAATTGGTGAATAATCTACAAGTCTTAGATTATCCTCGCCACTTATATGACATCTTGTGGTGGCAGATAATTGTAAAGATGATACGGCCAAGATTGCTCGTGAAGCTGGTGCTGAAGTGTATGAACGCTTTAACACTGAAGAAGTGGGTAAAGGCTATGCCATGGGCTGGATGTTTGACAGTATTCGCCATGGAACGCAAGTATGATGCCTTCGTCATTTTTGATGCGGATAATCTAGTGCATCCTCATTTCCTCATGAAATGAATCGTCATTTTAGAAAAAGGGGAGCCCTGTAATCCAAGGATACTTGAATGCGAAGAATCCAACAGATACATGGGTGGCTGGTACCTTTGCCATTGCCTTTTTGGATGGTGAATCACATGTGGCACTCACGAAATATAACTTGGGACTTTCCACAGCCTTGGGTGGTACAGGTATGTGTATTCGTACAGATATTATCCGCGATTATGGTTGGTCTTGTAATAGCTTGACGGAAGATATGGAATTTTCCTTGAAATTGTTGATCCATGGTGTGAAAACACGTGGGCACACAATGCTATCGTGTATGATGAAAAGCCATTGACTTTCATGCAGTCATGGGAATCAGCGGAAAACGCTGGGCCCAAGGTCACTTTTGATACAGGAGAACGGTATATTCCAAAATTGTTTTGTACAAGGTATTAAGAAAGGAAATGGACAATCCTAGACGGGATTGTGCAGATTACACAACCCTATTTCTTGTTACTGTCAGCCTTTTATATTATTATGACCTATATCAATGGTATCGTGCCGTTGTATACGAATATTATTTACCAAATCTTGCCAGTACAAGTGTGGCAGATTATCGGTATTGGACAATATTTATTTCCACTCTATTGTGCTAGCACAAATTAAAGTGCCACCAAAAAGTTTGGATCTATTATCTATTGTATCCATTATTCATTTATTCTTGGGTACCCGTTACCTTCTTAGGATATTTGAATCGCCACGACAAAGTATGGTCCCATACGCAACATACCCGTGGGGTAGCATTAGGAGAAGTGAAACTAACCCGTATGGGCGATACTAGCCGGAAAACAAAAGAATAAATTATGATACGAGCAACAGAATGTGGAAAATTCTGTTGCTTTTTATGTCAATAGTAGTTGAGGTATTTTGATATAAAGAGATTGCACCCCAAAACTGTATACGTTTGGGTCATATTTTCGGATGTCGTAGTCTGTTTTGATTATTATGATATAGAAATTTGCACCAAATATTATATAATATTTGGTGCAAGGAGGAGGAAGATGACATACAAGAGAAAATTTTTAGATAGAATTAATACGCTAAAAGATGGTCATGTTTTTTATATGCCAATGATTTTTGATATTGCTGGATATGAAACAATTCGTAGTGCTTTAAATCGTCTTGTGGAGAATAATGAAATTACTCGTATCATGAAGGGAATCTATTTCAAACCAAGATACATTGAAATCATTGATGAATATACAACGCCATCTATTGATGAAGTGGCTAACGCCATTGCTAGAAAATATAATTGGACAATCGCACCATCTGGAAATACAGCATTAAATATATTAGGACTATCTACGCAGGTTCCTGCTACATGGTCGTATATATCTGATGGAAGATATGCAAAGTTTACGGTTGGCAATACGATGATAGAATTTAAACGTAGAACCAATGGAGATATCTCAAAGATGTCTACTATGACGGCTATGATTATACAAGCCATCAAAGCCATTGGAAAAGACAATGTCACGGAAAATGAGATTAACTTTTTAAAGACAAAAATATCGCCACAAGATAAAAGAAGAACTATTATATAATGCTAAAAGTACAAGTGTTTGGGTATACTATATTATTATGAAAATATGTGAGGTAGAACATGTTTGAGTATAAGAAGATTTCTAAAAACAGATTTAGAGCAAGTTATACGCAATGCTTCTCATAAGTTGGGGATTCATGAAGCCATCCTTGAAAAAGACTACTGGGTGTGTTTTGCACTTAATTATTTATTTTCAAGTTGTAAATGAAGCAAGCATTTACATTTAAAGGTGAGACGAGTTTATCAAAAATGCTTTTAATCTCATTGGTAGATTTTCTGAGGATATAGATCTGATACTTGATTGGAGATATATCGGCTATAGTGATAAATGAACCATGGAATAACCGTAGCAATACTAAACAGGATAAATTTAATAAAGAGACAAAACCAAAAACACAAGATTTTTAATGTTAGAACTTCTACCACAGTTACAAGAAGATTTTTAGTGAATTGCTAGAGGATACATTTGCATTGAAAGATCGATGAAAAAGATAAACAAACTATTCTGTTTGAATATCCTAAAACATTTACCTCTACTTATTTAACACAATCTGTAAAACTTGAAATAGGAGCATTAGCAGCTTGGATTCCTTCAGATATTGTTACAATAGTTCCAGAATTACGAAAAATATATCCTATGCTATTCGATGGGAAATGGAATAGAGGTGCGCACTGTTTTGCCTGAAAGAACATTTTTGGGAAAAAGCAACCATCTTACATCATGAGGCGAATCGTCCTAAAGAGTTAGCAATGCCAAAACGATATGCTAGACATTATTATGATTTATTTTTGTATGGCAAACTCTATCTATAAGGATGCTGCTTTTTAAAAATATTGAACTTTTTACCAAAAGTAGTTGAGTTTAAAAGAAGTTTTATCCTAGAGGGTGGGCACACTATGAAAATGCTACTAGTAAAAACAATTAAACTGATACCAGATGATGATAGAATTGAGAAATCAGAACAGACTACAAAGAGATGCAAGAAATGTTCTTTTGGTATATATCCTGAGTTTGACTATATTATTGATGTGCTGAGATCCTGGAAGATGAATTACATAAATTATAGATATAAGCCCTGTTGCACTTCACGTATGGCAACAGGGCTTTTGCTGTCCCTAAAATAGGGCTCAAAATATATTCTAGAACTGTAACTATTGGGACTTTTATAATTTTCAAATTTCACTTTTCGATATACTAAGGGAGGCAAAATTTTTAAATTTATGTTGCCAATGACAAAATATGTCATTCGTGATGGGTATACTGTACTCATACTTAGTGTTTTACAAGTGGTATAAGACCACGGAAAGGAAATGATTATGAATTTTTGGAAAGTATTAATGGAATCAATTACAGCGAAGCAACGACAAAAGGGACAGAATGTACACATGGGAATACAGTGGTTTGATGTATCTCAAGACACATCAAAGGTAGTAGTGCCGATGGCACATCCTAATCAGCTTGAAAAGGAAGTTAGTGTCCGTGAACAAGCCACGGGTAGTACAATGACTGAGGTAGTCAACTCCCAAGCAGTGCTTGGGTCTAGCGTACCAACAACAGGACATGTTGCAGAGGATATTAAGAAAGTATCTAGCGAATCCATGCAAGAAGATAGCGATCAGAGTGATACTAGCTCAATCGCAAGTATCTGTAGAAGGTCAAGAGGTGGCTCAAACGCAGTCTGATGGTATAGATACAACTCAATTATCTGTGCAAGTTAAGGACTTAGTGAAATCAGAGTCAGATCAAAAGCAACACGATTTCAGTTCTATCTGGAGCGGTGCACTGTGCAGTGGAAGCCTTTGCACGATTTGGTCGAGCAGATATGTTAGCTCAATTGGTGAAGGAACATGCAGTACATAAGGAGATTGAGTACTTAGTAGGTTCTTTAGGCGACTTTGCAGAGGCAGCCCATTTGTGCAAAGGGGACGATATGGATTTTGCAGTCCATGCCATTCGTCAAGGTATTAAAGATTGTGAAGCTATCACAGCTAATAGCGAAGTGGATACAGCTTTCTTGCAGTACCTACCAACATTAAAAGAAAGCTTAGGGGACTTGTTAGATGCTACTGTTCATAGTCAAGAATTACAGTTAGCTATGATTCAATGGTGCTTACAATGTGGTTTATACCAACAATCGGTGACCTGAGTACAGAGTGGGTGCCAACGATCTTATTCAATAAAGGCGTTTACTACACACGATCGTACGGACATGGAGGTATTATTTAAAAAGAAATCGAATCGATGCAACGTACGTGGAAAAGAGTGTTTTGTCATTACTTACCGTGATTATGCAGGAATAAAGCAGTCAGTGTAGCTGGTGGTGATACAGTAGGAGCAGAACTATTCATGATCCGTGATGAATGTGCGGGCTACTAATAAAAATCAAGTGACGAAAAGCCTTTGCTAATTTCTCCTATAACAAAGAAAAATTGTAAAAGTTCATGCTTGATTTGTACCCAGCCCTATTTACATGTACAGCAAAAATATACGCTCTGTTGTGGATGTCATGTATTTCAAAGCACAATACCCAAGAGATTGAAGGCTACTTGCGTGAATACTATGAAATCCAATGCACTAGCATCAGCTACCATAAGCAATATTATCAATTCTTACAACAAAGTGCATCGGATTATGGTGCTTTTCATCCGTCAATTCTTACAAGCACCTACATCAGAATTGGTAGAACGATTTGATTTATACAAAGGAATTTGCTTTGATGAAGAGGATGAGGAATCCTTGGAATCGGTGGCAGTGGAAACGTTCCAAAAACAACGCATTAAAGTTGATCCGTGATTGCCAAGCCATGCTTGCCTATGGCAGTGCAAAAACAGACTTTACCACAATTAGAGGCACTACAATTCTTGGTGGAATTCCATTACATTCGCCATCTTCGCAACAACATTAACCATGCCGCAGATAAAACTTTGGTCATCACTAGTGATATGGTGAAAGAAGCCGTGTCTACTTTGGTATCGTCCTTACAAGCTGGTCAGTGGTTGGGGACTTTCACAGTGGAAAATGAATTGGAAAATAATCGAAATATTATTTAAAAAGTGTTGCCAATGACAAAATATGTCACTTTCATATGGCATACTAAGAATATAGAGCACATAGTTCTAATACTTGGGGACATAGAAGAGAGAGAACATGTGATATCTAGTTAGAATATTGTTAATCATTTAAGGAGGATAAGGACACAAAAAGAAACAGTATTATCTGCTGTGGAACAGGCAAAAGAAAAACTGAATGTGCTGCTAGACGATGTGAGCCGTTTTGAACGTGGTCAATTCGATGCAGGCAATAAGGATTTACAGTACTTTTTCGGCGTCGATACGATTGCGGCGTTGGAGTCCAGAGACGATGAGCATAGCACGGAAGGTGGCGCACGAAGAGCGGGGCTAGAGTATTTTACAAAGAAAGTGTATAGCCAACGAAAAGAAGCGGTGAAGGAGATGATTGCTACCTATGTAGATCGGACGCTAAAACGATATGACTGGACCTATGAAGTGGAATATGTAGCGGACCCATTAGGACAGGATGAGGATACAGAAGCATATCAAGAAATCCTACGAGAAACAAAGTTTCCTGCACGCAATTATCTTTCCCTAGAATCGGATGGTATTTACCAACAATGTAACGAACAGATTCGCCAAATTTTTACAAGAGTTGCAGGATACCATCGTGGCTACTTATGGTGACACCATTCAATTGGATAGTCAGTTCACACAATGCTTTTGTGGTACCGTCCTTACAAGATGTGTTGGATTCTTTGAATGGCTTGGATACGAATGCCTATTGGGTGAACACCATCGTGCAAGACTTTGAAAAAGGGTACTATCATAAGCCTGAGCGATATATCGACTATATTGAAGTCCACGATATGATACGCGATAAAGGGTTCCTATCCCTCATTGGTTTTCGATACATGCTATATCTATGGTGACATGGGGATGCGCGCAAGAACTGTCGAGGGACTTGGCGGGTGCCGTGGAACTTAGCGATTTAAACCTATACGTAAAAAGAGCAGGTACAGTTACTGATGAAAGAGTACGTAACGGCTGTGAAAGCATTTAGTTGATGCAAAAATGTCAGTCTATTGTAGAACAAATTGCATAACGTATAGCAGGTAATCCCTGACAGAGAAAGCCACCATCTTGCCTATGACACTTTCATGGTGAGACGGTGGCTTTTATGTATACACAAAAAACTATTGCCTTAGTTGAGAGAGTTTTTTTATAATTAAAGTAATTGGTATTTCGAGAGCAAATACTTTCATAAGAGAAAGGACAAAAGAGATGAAACGATACATGGTCAAATTTCACTATCCTAATAGCACGACGGTACATACTGCCTCATGAAAGTGCCCATTCCCGTAGCGAAGCAGCGAACAAGGTGAAAGCTCGTGAGGCTGGTTGTGGTCGTATTGTGAAAATTATTGCCACTGTGGAGCGATAAGATGGGGACAAGATAGACAAGACGCAGCGAATTTTGACGATGCAACGTCGCCTATTACAAGGGGAAGTGCTGTGCAAAACCAGAACTGGCAAAAGAGTTCGGCATTAATGAACGGTCCGTACAACGAGATATCGATGATTTACGAGCCTATTTACATGATGAAAAGTACCTTGTATGGGAAATGAACAGCTCATCGTGTACTGATCAAAAAGCGGAAAAGGCTATGTCCTCAGCCATGGAGAATCGGCTTTGTTTATCCGTCAACGAACTAGTGGCTATTGCGAAGGTGATGCTAGATAGTCGCTCTCTATTACGAGACGATATGGGGCGCATATTGAATAAATTATTGAAAACATTCTGCCCCATGAAGAGGTAAAGCTGGTAGAAAAATCTCATTCGTAATGAATTGCACCATTATGTAGAATTGCGACATAAGAAAAATGTGCTGCCATTGTTGCAAGACTTATCAAGAGCTATACAAGAACAGACGATATATTACAGTATCCTATGAAAAAGAGCACAAACAAAGAAGTGGTAACACGAAAGTTATCGCCACTGGGCATCTGTTTTTCGGAGTACTATTTCTATTTAACTGCCTATATGGACCGAGAAGAACGAAGCAAAATTCCGAAGGAATTACAGGACTTTCCAACTATTTATCGCTTAGATCGTATCCATAGTTTGACCGTCGAAGAGGAGCACTACCAAGTGCCGTCCTATACATCACGGTACCAAGAAGCGGAGTTTCGTAAACGGATCCAGTTTATGTACGGCGGTAGATTACAACGAGTGACCTTTACCTATGTGGGTCACGATATCGATGCTATACTAGACCGCTTACCAACAGCCACCATTACTCGGTATGAAGAAGAGACACATACCTATCATATCCGTGCCGAAGTGTATGGAACGGGAATTTGGCGATGGATACGGAGCCAGGGGGATGCTGTGACGGATGTTATAGTGGAGGAGTTGTAGGGCTGTAGTTCCAGTTAGGATATAATATGAAAGAAGGTATCTATGATGAAACGTAGTTTGATGGTTGGTTTACAATGATAGGGTTAATGGGGAGTGTCAGAGCACAGTACCTGCGAACACACAAGCGATGAAGGGTGTGCCAATTTACTATGGTGCGAATACTAACTTTCCTATGGTTGGTGCACATATGAGTTTTATTTTGTATATGGATCGATTAGCATCTGGTGTTGTCTTAAAAGATGACGGTCGTATATTAGAAATAGTTTCATTATTCTGAGTGAATACAAAAATGGAGAAATAGTTCAAAATGAAAACGCAAACATTTAGATATGACCGATAAGGGTGAGGTATATATAAAAGATAAATCAGGAATGTACCGAGTATATCAACCTAAAGGGATCAGTGCATCTACCAATGGAAGCATGCAACCAGCAGAAGCATTATACTGTGATGACTGGACAGAAATTCTTGAGAGCAACGCATACTTAATCAAATGTTTTATGATGATTGACAGCTTAAATTTTGTACTCCTCTACATAAAATTGACTTAAATGATAGTGTCTATGAGTAATTATTAGAATAATGACTTTATAGGTATCTTTTATTTTCAAATATATTGAAAGTTATGATGTTTATATATAATTTTTACTGAGAGATAAAATAATTACTATACTAATAGTATCTACTCTATACGTAATGTATATTACGTATCAAATGATGTACTATATAACATTTCATGTAGAAGGGAAGACACAGTATGCCACGCAGAGTTAGAAGAGCCGCATCAAGAGCTCAGTTCAAGACAGACGTATTATAGGAGTCAAACCAGGCCAGTTTGTGCAAAAGGCTGACGGGCTAAAAGGGTTAGCCATTCTGAGCGTCGCACATCTCATCTATTTCCCCATGCAGCCAGTGGCGGGTTCATGGGGGTTTCCACTTTCTGTATTATCGGGATATTTATTAGCTTTTACCACAAATCAACAATGGAAGTTGGGAAATTACAGCTTTCAAAATTCTTTTCAACGTAGGGCAGAGCGGATTCTTATCCCTTAGTGTTGATGGTGGCAGTCGTGCTAGGGACTGTGGCATTTGTTGTTACCTGACAAAAGTTAGCCGGGCATACGCTCGAAGTGATGTCCATTTTGCTAGGGCTATAATAACTGGTGGCAAATCGCACAAAATGCAGATTATTTTCACCGTTTAGTGAACACATCGCCATTCACACATATGTGGTTCTTAGGGGTGAAATTCAATACATTGTCATTTGGCCCATCTCTATATTGGACTCTATACAGCACTGAAAAAGACAATGGAGTTATACCATCGGCCTTGTATGGATGTTAGCTATTGGCGTTAGGGCTCCTCATGTCATTATGCCACTACTATATACAGAGGGTATGGACGTATCTCGTTTTTATTACGGCACAGACACACGGCTATTCGCCTTGCTATTGGGCGCCTTTTTGAGGGCTGCATCGTGGTGAACAAAAACTATATCCTTTGGGCACTATGAAAGGAAATATATCAGCAGTGTACTCCTATTGGCAGGAGTATCATTGCAACAGTGCTAGGATATATCTATTTAGATGGGCAAAGTCCTTCTCTTTACACCTATGGTATGGTAGCATTTACTTGCTTATTTGGTTTCATGGTGTGGTTAGTAGAACGTCCTAATACGCCACTTGGGAAAGACTGGTAGATATGCCACTCCTTGCCTGGTTTGGTAAACATAGTTATGGATTATTTTTATGGCAATATCCAATGATTTACCTCTTTGAACATATGGGGTCTCATGGACTACTTTTGCATCACCCATTGCCTACTACTTGGTCTTAGTGATGGTTATCATCGGTCTTACACTTTGGTCTGAAGCGGTGACGAATTGGTGTGTCCGTCAACACAGTGTCCGTGCCATTGTGGATGTCATTCGTTCCTACTATGTGAAATTAGTATCTATCGTTGGGGCTGTTTGTATGTGTCCTAGGCGTGTATGCATCGCCACAGCACCAGCAGAGAAAGCAACAAGACGTGACTGAATTGCAAGTCGCGATTGGCGAAAGAATGCAGAATCCAAGCGGCAGAAAATGCGAAGGTGATCGACTGTCTACCTGTCAGCGATCCACAAGATATGGTGCACATGGCAGCCATTGGTGATTCTGTCATGCTTGGTTCTGCTCATGCATTGCGACAAAGGACTTTGCAGGCATATCAAATTGATGCCAAAGTATCTCGTCTATGTAAAGGGGCAGAGTTTAGGATTGACAAAAAGCAAATGGATGCGAAAAGCAACAACTAGGCAATGCGGTCCTGATTGGCCTTGGTACCAATGGTCCCATTACAGGCTATTATGAAGATGAAACAAAAGCATTGGTGCAGTATTTAGGGTCAAATCGTCAGATTTTCTGGATCTAACAATTATGCGCCAGGGCATCCAGTGGATTGAAGCCAATAATGCGTACCTAACTAAGCTTGCCAAAGAACATCGAGATGTGCATATCATCGACTGGGCTAGCCTAGCAGCAGAAACATCGGATTGGCTTGGAGATGACGGTATCCATCCGAATGATACGGGTGTGAAAGAATACTCTAAATTTCATCCATGATGAAGTAGTATTGCTCAACGAAAGCAGAAACAAATAAAAACAGACGCTAAGCACTTATCTTACGATAAGAGGAATTAGCTGATCATGCAATATATAAGGGTTGTAACAATATGTAGACTCATCTTTGTTACGACGCTCTTTTGATGAGTATTCCTAAAGCGAAATACCCGCACAGTCAACGTTGACTGGTAGGAGTGTTTTTCTAGGAGTTTAGAGGGTGCATAGAGAAATCCTAAGTACGCAAGTAAAGGAGGTGAAATGATGTACCATGTGGAGATTGAGCTGGACCATTTCTTTTCAGCGTGCTTATGAAAGTGGAGCCAGTGATATGCATTTTGATACCTTTAGAAAAAGAGGTGCAAGTACGATTTCGTTTGGATGGTCGTTTGCAAGAGAGATAGCTCAGATTCCCATGCCAGAAGGTGAGCAAGTGATGAATCGTTTGAAAGTGTTAGGGATCTTTGGATATTAGTGAAAAAGATTAGCCCTCAAGATGGGCGGTATGTGTGGACTCATGAAAATCACTCAGGAACGATACGTATAGTCTTCCTTCCACGTCTGTGTATGGTGAAAGTCTTGTATGCCGACTCTTTTTGGCATGATGAGCAGATAAAATCATAGAGGAATTCAGTATGCCAGTGATATCAGTGCAGAGGTACTTGCAGTTCATGCACGCCCACATGGATTACTGCTTGTGTGTGGGCCTACAGGGTCTGGTAAAGTTCTACCTTGTATGCATTATTGCAAGAACTTAATGGAGAAGAGGAGACAAATCATTACCTGGAGCATCAGTGGAACGTATCGTAGAAAAGCTGTTCAAATTGGTGTACAGCCACAGATTGGTATGACTTTTCAGTAAGGGATTACGTGCTATTTTACGGCACTGAGTCGGACACGCATAGTAGTTGGTGAAATTCTGATGACCAAGAAACGGCGCAGCTGAAGTGTACAGGCAGCGCTTACGGGGCATCGTGTACTCATCCACAATTCATACAAACCATGCCCATAGGGTGTGGTGGAACGATTGGTGGATATGGGGGTGAAGAGTATCTTGTACGTGCCACCTTTGACAGGTGTTATCTCGCAACGATTGGTGCGAACGCTAGTAGATGGAGCGTATCGTGGTCGCTGTGGGATTGTATGAGTTACTAGCCATTCCGAACCATGATTGTCATTGGCAGCAGCTGAGATTCCTACTTGCTTTGTTCTTTGGAAGAGTCCGCTCGTCGAGCCATCGAGGGAAAGGGATTTGACTACGGAAGAGATACGTTCGTGGGGGTAGTAGTATGATTTTGGTCACTGGGTACTGACGAAGTCTATCGAGCGAGGGCTACGATATTCATGTACAAGTGGTACGGTCTTTTTGGCGCACGTATGGATGTAGTACCTACTAGAATCCTGATCTGATGAAGACATACAGGTTTTCTAACGGACCCGAGTACATACCATATCGGATACTATGATGTCCGTGATGGAGCCATGACCTTTTGAAGGCTTACGTGTTCTCATCTATTCCGTGGCGTTCTGGTTGGGGCGGGTACCTGCGTATTTGTATCTAAAACAGGGCTAGATACTTCGGAAGAGGGTAAATTTATTGCGCCGTATATCTTCTTTCAAAGAGGGCTAGTCATCATCGCTGGTGCCACTGGTTCAGGAAAATCGTATACCCTTACGTCTTGTTTAATGCATATTAATGAAAGTATGCGCCGTCATATTATTACGTTAGAAGATCCCATCGAATATGTATTGGACCATCAACAGTCCTTGATACACCAACGGGAATTGCATACACACTTTCATCATATGGCGGACGGTATTCGAGATGCATTGCGAGAAAGATCCAGATGTGATTTTTCAATCGGTGAGGTGCGGGATAAGGAAACATTGGAAGCGGCACTACATGCGGCGGAAAGCAGCGCATCTCGTATTTGCTACGCTTGCACACGCAACGTGCTACTATGTCCATTAATCGGATGATTTCCATGTTCCCCGCACACCAACAGGAGGAAGTGCGAACGCAACTTTCACAGATATTGCGCGCAGTCATCTGCCAACGATTGGTTGTCATCGACGATAGATTTATACCGGTACGAGATATTTTTAATTAATACCCCAGCGGTGGCAAAATTTGATACGGCAACGAAAAGGAGCCAAAATCGTATCTACAAAGAAACGCAGAGACCTATGAAAACATTGGAAATGGCAGTCGCCGAGTTAAGGTCTATTTATGGCTCATCGCTATGTTAGAGTCTGTATTACAGGTAAATTGGTGGAGAATATAGTCATGAGTTGGTATACCTATGAAGGGATTTTCGACGGATATAGTGTCAGACAAAGTGCGATTCTAGAAGAGGCAGGCAAAGCTAGCCTATCAATCATCATAACGCCGATTCACTTTGGAATGTTGTTGTGAAGTGCAAAGAAAGAAAACAATGGAAAACAGCTCATATGATTCGACTTTGCCTATCGATTACATATGTTATTGGGTGCAGGTATATCGTTACGACCTTATAGATATGATGGTCAATGCAGTCACTATCTATGAAGATATTCGTGAAGATGTAGGGCGTGGTATGGCACGTCAAAAGTTTAGCCAAGTACCATTGCCCTAGCTTGTTACAACTATACTGGAGGCGGGAGCATCAGGAACTTAGTGGAATCATTAGGGATGATTCAAAGTATGTACGAGGAGGAACATCGATTGGCCAACAATTGGTATCAACCATTACGTATCCATCGTTTTTGGTAGTGCTGATGATGGTATTTGTAGGGGTGGCTGTAGGGTTTTATTCTACTCAATTTAAATCTGTCTTCAGAGTATGCAAATCGAATTTCCACCTCTTACAGCAGCACTTTTTACAGGGGCACTTGGTTACAGCAAAAAGGTGTATCTCTGGTTGCTTTTACTAGCATTAGGGTATGGGGTTGTGGAAGTCGTACCAATGAGATCTGTGAAGTTCTGCGTGCATCGTAAAGGTTTGGCTATGTATGGCAAAAGAGGAATGGCTTATGGCGTATACGCTGGTACGCATATGTCAGATTTGGAAGCTACTGTTTACAAAAGTGGGTATACCTTTGTTGCAATTGTTGGATATGACAGAATCGCTGTGGGGCAACCGTTGGGCAAGCACTTACAACAAGAGGTGAAAAACTCGTATCTCTCAAGGACATTGGATTTGACAGATCATTAGAAGCAGTGCAATTAGGAACTCTCTTTTGTATGGGATTTACTGCGTATTGGAAGAAACGTGACCTAGAGTAGTAGTTAGATCAAGGGTATACGTATTATAAAGGAATTTTTGGAACGGACCGTGAAACGAGGAGAACAATTATTAGAACCTATTATGCTCAGTATTATGGGCAGTATGATCGCCTTACTTGTGGTAGCAGTGATGCTGCCGATGTTTAATTCAATTTCAGCTATTCAATAGGAGGAAGTATGGAAAGCAATTCGTCAACGTTTGTCCTACGACAACGGAAACGCTTAACAAGATGGATTTACCTTAGTGGAATTAATGGTAGTGGTGGCTATTATTGCCATCTTTAGCATCCTTGGCAATGCCACAATTTTTAAATGCCTCAAATAAGGCGAAGGAAGCAAAAATTAAATCGGATGTGACAACCATCTCCAATGCAGCTCAGTTGTATATGATGGAACAATCTACTGATACAGTACCTACTGTAGATACATTATACAAAGAAGGGTATTTTGACAGAACATGTGAAAACGCCTAAAGGTGGAGAGATACTAATCACCAGTGTACAAAATGAAGGTGGTAAAGGTAAACATATTGCTGTCACTGCACTGATAGTGGACAATTAATTGAGTAGAAGGAAGAGGGAAATATGGAGTATGTATTAGGAGGTATTGCTGGTATCACAGGAGTTGCAAGCCTCTATCTCATTGTTTCTTGGACCTATATGAAAACACATAGTATGTGATGCCTTATGCATATGCTCATATCATAGGACAGTAGGGCTTTGCTATATGCCTATCAAAGTTGGATACATTACAATATCTATGAACTGGGACTACTTTATATGCTGAGAGTACACGCTCTTTTGAGGATCTACCATCGATAAGCTATATTATATTCTTCCCGATGAGGGAGCTGTCTACATTGTATATGTGGTTGTTTACCAGTGGATAGGTAATGGTGATGTACTGATGATAGTAGTCAATGCCCTCTGTATGGCGGGCGGATTGTGGTGGTCATTGCGGTGGTTTGGTTTCAGCCGTGGTGGGGTGGGACTAGGTGACATCAAAATGGTTGATGGCCATTAGTTGTTGGCTCACATCAGTGGAATGCTTTGGCATTATGCGGACTTTCCTCTGTCATTGGCATCTTGTGTACAGTTGTGTGTGCTGTACATCTCCGAATCATACCTATATTCCCTTTGGTCCTTCTTTTCTTTCAGCATTAGCTATGATGCTACTATTCATCTATGCTGTTGGGGAGGTGGCTATGATGAAAAGTGCCTAGGCACCCAGAAGATGTTCTTTCATTAGTGGAGAGTTTTACTATATGACGATTTGTTTCTCTTATATAGGCATGGTGTTGCTCTTACATAATGGAGGCAACGAGTATACCAATTTGTTTGATCGAAGGGACGCATCTTTATTTGCTCATATGAAGCGTATGCAGATTGGCCAGCTTGTATGGGAATCTTACAGAGTAATTACGGTGCTAATCGCATCGTATTAGAGCGAAGCAGATATGGATATATCTAAATGAATTATAGTGTCATGATTCTATGCAGAAGCTGCCATCATCTATGTACATTGAGTTTACTCACATCCGGTGTTGCGATTTACAGGCTCATACAGGGGTATGGGAAAGTAGTTCTACTGTGACCTTTAGTAGATACTGTGATTCGCCTATAAACGGACCTTCATTTTTGCTCGTCAATCAGGGCGTATACGTTGGGAGGAATCAAAATTTTGAAAGCTACAACAAGAGGGATTTCTCTATATGGATGTATTAAGCTTCGCTGTTTGTAATATGAGTGTATGGTTCAACTGTGCATTTGTACTCATGATGAGTGAGTATCCAGCAATATGGAAAAATGATGGAAGAAGATAGAACGTACATGCTATGATTTTGCATATGGAAGAGGGGAAAGGCGTTAGGGCGATATGGAGCTAGATTCTAGAGTCTGGTGAGCCGCCCACTGTGGGGATGTCGACGATGTCAGCGCAGCAGAAAGTAGATCCAGAAGGAGTAGTGCTGCGTGATGCGGTCATATAGCCTCATCGGCATGGTGAGGAAATACATCGGTCTACTACTTATTTGCTGCACTTCTAGCCAATGAGATACACCATCAGAGATGCGAAGCTGACAGACTGACAATATGGTGCAGTTATCTGATATAGATTATGAATACAATAGCCTGACTATGATTTCAGAGATAAGTATGTAAGAGATTGTTGATGTGCTATAGAAAGGTCAGATACAGGTTAAGCATGCATGGTGAAATATGATGGTATTACGCTTTGAGAAAAGAAGACGAGGTCTTTTGTTGGAGACGCAAAGTGCGAAAACAGGGTACAGCGGGATACTGGTGAGAAGCGTACTAGGTAGCCTGTGTGTGGCGATCATCGTAACAGGATCCTCATCACATCACATAGCGTGAAGTGGACCACATGTTGCATCATCGTCATGAGCTGCTGTTAGATGCTAGGGTTTGAGTCGTATACAGATTGTGAGATCGCCTTCGTTATAGTGAGAAAAGACCGACGAGTCAGCGAAAAGAGGGTCCTGGTTATTATCTCCATCCAAACTGGCGGATACGCGTCTACCAGGATGCCTTTTGTGACCGGCGTTATCGGATGGACAATTGCGGGATATTACAGAAAGTGATCAGTCCTTAAAAGATTGGAAAAATACATGTGTTTCCGCAAGGGTCTACATCAAGGCAATCAGTGGTCTCGTTGACTTGGCATTGTCATTCGGAGGTGCGTCCCTATTGGCGGCGAGACCATATTCAACTCATGGAAGGTGGACAGAATCGATATCATGTACAGACAGGCATTCTGCCGTATGCCACTATCTTCAGAGATTGCAACATATAGCAAAGTAAGTTGGTACTTTGTCTTAATAGATAGAAATACCGCATGAGCAGAAATACTAGGATATGTTAATATACATAATCTATCTATAGGGTTATGAATTATGTCAGAAGCCGTAAATATATACAAAAAATAGTTAGTTAGAAATAGATGCTGCATGAAACATTAGCTATTAGAGGCATGATATGCGAGGTTAGCTATTATGTTGCGCCGAAAAGGGGAGAAAGAAAAATGGCTTTTGCTGCCCGTACATGATGCTGCTGATAGCCATGATGATGACCAGCTGCGCTACGTCGTGAGCAGCTACATACGATGCAGATGCTCTATCAAAAGCATGATGGACAGAATATCGTTTTGTTCGTTGTCAATATGGCATAGAGCGAGGCATCAGCTTGGCACAAACAAAGAGTGTCTCAGCTCATCAAAAGGAAAGTAACTAGGGAGTGGTTCACCCGAGATATGTGCTGTGAAGAAACGGATACGGAACGAGTTGAGGCTGTATTATATGGCAGTTGAACGAGAGCTGAAGAGGATACTTTCGTTTACGACACTATATGTGCTGAGATGGTGGCACGAGAGACAGACGTAGACAAAGATCGTCATACACTAGAGACCATGTATATGACACGTGAGACGATACATGTCGAATGTGTGAGAGGAGTAAGGAGGTTTGTGATAGAAAAGCAAATTCAGGTGATGGGTATTGCTTGCCATTGATGACGCCAGTGGTGTTGGGTAAAGCCCTACAAAATTGAAGGCATCAACTATTGTGCTAGAAAGACGTGATCGTTCAGAAAACGACACATAGTGATATGGGAACGGATGTGAAAGAGTGACTATTATGGAGAAAGTCGGTATATCCATTGGTTTGTGTGTGACATCGCCACTTCCAATCAGTGTACATGGATATACTACGACATGATGACCATAGATCAGTATATTTGCTCTCACCGTGAGGAAAAACGAATCTTTCAGAATAGAAGAATTTCCCACAATGCTATCGATTTTGCCTCTAGACCGGCACAGCGGGAGGAGCTGATGTGTATGCTTTCAGCGTATGGGAACGAAAACGAGCGAAACAGGTGGCGCGCAGAGGGTTCCTACATTGCTGAGTGAGGCGATCTTCGTGTTATCGATTACTGGCCAGCACCTCTTGCGAATTCAGCGTGGTCTCGAGAATCGTCTACATGCTTTGTATCACCCCAGAGAGAAGGTAGTGTGGCAGCATTTGCAAGTATCTATGGAACGTCAAATTTCTGTGCACGCGCATACCTCGCATAAGTGCGCTAGATGTGAAACGAAAGTATTGGAAGCCTGCAAAGCGGTCTATGAAGATAGCAAACAATTTGCCAGATTTCTATCCAGGGCGCTATTGTCGTTGGTCTGATGTGAAACATGAAATACCAAAGCGTTTGAGACATTTTAGAAACACATGGAACCATCGACGGTACCCTCCACATGTAGATAAAGGAGAAGCAGTCAGTAACCCACGAATATACAACCGCGAAATGGCATGGGGTTAGTACTAGGTTACTGTCGATGGAAAATAAAGAGAAATCTTGATTTCATAGAACCGGATGTACAGTGGATAGGTGTTGGTATATTCGTACAGTATATGAGTGGAGGGCTCTATTAGCTCTCGTGCTCGTTATGACGTGGGTTCTGTGGCGATGGGCACAAAAGCATGTCTCACAGTATCAAGACGTAGTAGAAGAAACAGAGGAGAGAGTAATATCTCGCCAGTACTGATGCTAAAGAGGCTCATAGTGTAAGTGATGCTATGGTTCTATGAGAAATAAAAAAGAAGAACCAGTACGCAGGGACGTTAGAAAGGAATGTATATACTATGTAGATACATCAGAATACATATCATATCCAATTGGTGAGTGGTCTACTATGAATCAATGGTATGTAGAGCTAGAGGAAGAATGAAAACTGAATTACATCAGTTTAGTTCAGTGTTGAGTCGATTAGGAGGTCACCGTCACTATGATGAAGTGGTGGAAAAAGAATCGGAACTACACTATACCCGCAGTCGTATTACAGGCACTGTGGAAAGCCCTTGCCCATTCCCAAAAAGTCTGCTCCTAGATCGTTAGTGTGTACTGTTGTGTAGTGGTTATGGGCATTAGGCATGATGGTGTACTTTTCAAGGAGAAAAAGAACAGATCTCTGCAGAGGATTGATGAAGAGAATACTTTCACAGGAGGCAGAAACAACATTTTAAACAGTGAAAGTTATCAATTTGTGAAAACAATTTAGATGACAATATGTTAGACCTAGAAGGCTTTGTATCATTTTGGTGTTGTCCATCCATATGGAGATACACCTTTGGTGATGGTCAGTACGCACAAAGAAGAGAAGCGCTAGATGTGGTAGTGCAAGGGTGCACCCTAGATATGGTGCAGTGGTTGGTGGGGATAGCAAAAGGTGCATCCTACCTTGCGTTTTACTATAGAAAAATTATTCACTCGCAAGGTGTTACGACATTACAATGTAAGATTCGTGAAAATACTAAAAATAGATCTAATGGTTTGTCAAAACGTATAGTCGAGTATAGTAAAATAAAGTTAAAAGTACTACTACATGGAAGAAGAGATATAGTATAGCATGAAAAACGACTATCAGGAGAAATATTATCCTCATTGGTTCTATGGGGAGTGGAAAAAGTCACTTAGGTCGAAATTTAGCAGATGCCAAAGGCTGGCAATTTGTTGACACGGATCGATATTAGAAAAACGATATAATATGCCTATTGCTGATATTTTTAAAGACAATAGGTGAAAAAGGCGTTTTCGACGTGCTAGAGTTTGAAGTGATTAAGAAAAGGTTGCTAGTGTATCATGAAGCGGTGATTTCTGTAGGGTGAAACTTCCCTGTGACATGCGGCACATTACGATATATGCAAAAAATATTCTTTTTCATTGTGGGCATTACGTACTCCATTATCAGAATTGTAAATCGGGTCAATCGGTGGGTGGTAAACGACCGACGATGAATTATGATGATGTATCTGGTTATGTAGCATGGATGATGCGCAGGTGGAAAGCCACTGTATCGTAAAATGTGACCATGTGTTAGATACAACGCATAGTCATACTAGATGAGCTGAGTGACTAGTATTCGACGCATCGAGTACAGATCGAAGGTATATATTTTAAACGGCGAAAAGTACACCAAGGTGAATAATATGAAACGAATAGGTATTTTAACAAGTGGTGGAGATGCACCAGGAATGAATGCAGTCATTCGTTCCGTAACAAGAAGTGCATATATGAAGGCCTCGATGTAGTAGGAATACAGCGAGGCTTTTTGGGCGTTTTGAGAAGAGACTTTATGTGCCCCTTTGACAAGACGCAGTGTTGAGAATATTGTGAACAAAGGGAGGGCACGATCTTTAAAATCCTCTCGTTGTCTTGAGATTTAAAGAACCTGAACATCAACAAAATGAGGCTATGACAATTTACGTCGTCATCGTATGACGGATTAGTCGTTGTTGGTGGTGATGGTTCTATGTGTGGTGCTAAGGTGTTGTCTGACCTAGGATTGCCTACGGTGACAATTCCAGGCACTATTGATAAAGATATGAATGGTACCGATTATACAATTGGTTTTGATACAGCTCTTAATACCATCATTGATGGGTGTGAGTAAAATTCGTGATACCTCTACGGCTCACGATCGTGTAGCCATTGTAGAAGTGATGGGACGACATGCGGTCATATTGCTAGTGTATGCGGGTGTAGCGTGCGGTGCAGAGGTTGTGTTGACTCCTGAAGTACCCATGACGTTAGAAGAAGTGAAAGACTCTCTAGAAAATACGACTCATAATGGTAAAAAGAACAGTATTATTATCGTTGCGGAAGGTGCCTATAGCGCCTTTTGAAGTGGCTCAATATATTAAAGAGCATACATCCTATGCACCCTCTGTGACAGTGTTAGGTTATTTACAACGTGGTGGATCACCGTCTGCGTATGATGCTCTAATGGCTGCTCGTCTAGGAGAGGCAGGAGTACGTGCTTTATTAGAGGGATGTACACATCATCTGATAGGCGTTCATTGTAATCATATTGATGCGTATAGCCTATGAGGAAGCCGCAAACATGTGAGTATCCTTTAGATACTCTTTATATCAATTAATACGTGTATTAGGACAATAATTTCTAGTTGTTTTCACCATTGTATTAGAGTAAGATAAAAGAAAACTAACTTTAGTTTTTCTTTTCTTTTTATCCTCTATCTATGAGTATGTTTTGTTTTATACTATAGTAAAGGGCTACTATGTAAAGGAAGCTATCAGCAGTCGTAAACCAGTTTATGGAGATGAAAGTCTATACTATATGTTGGAGTTAGCCTATTAGAGTAAGGAAACACCATATTTGGTGGCATTCTATATACAATCGATGGACGAAAAAGGAGATATTTTCATGTGGAAAAAAATAAAAATTATGGATTGCCATCGTAGCTATCTTAGTGGTAGCTATTGGTGGATGGCAATGGTATAGTAGTAGCCAAACGAAAGAGGCACCTACCTATACAACGGGAGAAAAGTAGGAAAAGGTAGTATTTCATCTACTATAAGTGCAACGGGAACGATTAATCCTGTTCGCTATGTAGATGTATCTACGAATATTCACAGCAAAATTAGAATCTGTTTTTAGTGAAAAGCAATCAGCATGTAACAGCAGGTCAGGTCATCGCTACTATTGATTCTCGTCAATTACAGGCTCTGTAGATAATGCAAGGGCCACACTCAATCAAACAGCCACAGATTTGGATCGATACCGTACGTTAGTGTCACAAGGTGCCATTTCACAGCAAACCTATGATAATGCCTTGGCAGCCTATGAAAAAGCAAAAGAGCTAGTTATGACCAAGTGGCAGCAAACTTAACAGATAGTACTATTACAGCACCTATGGATGGGACCATTATTGGAGAACCTTTGAAAAGCAGGTCAAAACTCATCGCTACTGGTATTTCTACACAAATGATCATTGCCACCATTGCTGATTTATCTGATTTAGAAATCTATTTAACAGTTGATGAAACAGATATTGGAAATGTAAAAAGAAGGTGCCAAAGTAGATTTCACAGTCGATGCGCATCTGGTAAGACTTTCACAGGTACTGTTAAAAGTATTTCTTTAGGTACAAAAGGTAGTATGGGAACGACCAGTTCATCCGTAGTGTATTATACAGTGCGCGTAGCAATTCCCAGCTGAGTGATGTAAGTCATTTCTTCCCAGTATGACCGCACGTGCTACGATTCATGGAGAAGAACGACAAAAATGTATTAGTAGTTCCATTGGCTGCTGTTCGTTCTGATAAAGTGGGAGAATTTGTGTATGTCATCAAAAGATGGTAAAACCTCTTAGAACCAGTGTAAAACAGGTATGACTGGTGATTCTACAATTGAAATTATATCTGTGTAGAAGAAGGTGATGAAATCATTATCAGTGGTGATGTAAGCGACGACAAAAACAACAACAGAGAGGGCCATTCTAATGGAAACTCCTAAAAAGCGGTCATTACCTTTAGAGGGATTACAAAAACCTATGTGAATGGAAAGTTGACGGTACCCGTATTACATGGTGATTGATTTGTCCATTTTATGAAGGGAGTTTACCTCTATCATGGGACCGTCTGGATCTGGTAAAGTCTACGTTTATGAATATCTTAGGGATGTCTTGACAGACCTACCAGTGGTTCCTATCGATTAGATGGAGAAGAAGTAGCCCACCTAGGGTGACGATGAATTGGCCTATGTGCGGAACAAACGAATTGGGTTTGTGTTCCAAAGTTTTAATTTATTGCCGAAGTTAACAGCCTTAGATAATGTAGCATTACCTATGGTCTATGCAGGCGTATCCAAAGCAGAACGTACGGCTAGGGCTAGTCAATTATTGACAGATTTGGGGCTCGGTACTCGGTTGGATCATATGCCAGCAGAATTATCAGGGGGACAACGACAACGTGTAGCTATTGCGAGGGCATTGGCAAATGACCCAGCTATTATTATGGCGGATGAACCTACAGGTAACCCTAGATTCAAAAGCGAGTTTAGATGTGATGCATATCTTCACAGAATTATATCAAGAAGGGCGCACTATCATTTTAGTTACTCATGAGCCAGATATTGCTGAATATGCAGGTCGTAATGTGGTTTTAAAAGATGGATCTTATTGTAGAAGATAGAATAAATCCTCATATGAAAGGGATTGCAGCTGGAGGTGAAAGCCATGTATGAAAGAAGGTTTTCTTAATGGCTTGGTCATCTCTAGTAGCCAATAAGATGCGGTCCTTACTGACGATGCTAGGTATCATCATTGGTGTAGCAGCGGTGATTGCGCTTGTATCCATTGGATATGGGGTTCGTCAACAAATTACAGAATCTATTTCGAGTTTGGGTAGTAATCTATTAATGGTCTATCCAGGGACTCCTAGAACACCAGGGGTACGCCCTGTAGCTGGTGCTAATAAAACGATAAAATTGAGTGATTATGAAGCTATTTCGAAGATGGATAGCGTGCAAGCAGCTTCACCAGTAGCAGTCTAATTCCTATTTGACTGTGTACATGAGTAAGAATTGGACCACAACTGTGAATGGTGCTAATGCATGACTTTCAGTATGTGAACATTGGACTATGAAATCAGGTCGTTTTATTACAGATAGTCAAATTGAACGGCGTGAACGGGTGGCAGTTATAGGTGCCACAGTGGCAAACTTTGTTTGGTAATGAAGATCCCATTGGTAAAGATATTCGGATTCACAAAAATTCTTTTTAAGATCGTAGGTGTCCTTGATGAAAAAGGGTTCGGTACTATGGGGAATGATCAAGATGATGTCATTAGTAGTACCTTATACAACCATGATGGAACGTGTGATGGGTGTTGATTATTTGCGTATGATCTATATTCAAGCAAAAGAAGGCGAAGATTTAGAACGTGTGCAAGCAGATATAGAGAAAATATCTTGCGTGTCCGTCATGGTATTAAAAATCCCAGACTTAGATGATTTTAATGTGAACAATATGGCGTCCATTATGAAGGCGGTAGAAGAAAATACAGCTACAATGACCTTATTCCTAGGTGCTGTGGCAGCTATTTCTTTGCTAGTTGGTGGCATTGGCATTATGAATATCATGCTTGTGTCAGTCACGGAACGTACTGCAGAAATTGGTGTTCGTAAAAGCCTTAGGGAGCTACGTATCGGACGATTATTACACAGTTTTTAATTGAAGCCGTTGTTATCTCTCTAGTGGGTGGTGCCATCGGCATTGTAGTAGGGATTGGTGCGTCACAGCCGATTGCTAGCCGTTGCTAAGTTAAAAACTGTGATGACAACAGGACCCTATTTTATTATCCTTTGGATTCTCCATGACGATAGGTCTTGTATTTTGGTTTTATATCCAGCTAGAAAAAGCAGCTAAAAGTTAAATCCTATTGATGCCTTTACATTATGAATAGCTGATTAAATACCAATATGTATGGAAACTAGGCCTATTGTATATTGGTATTTTTCTTTTTCCCGAGAGAATATGATATAATATATAAATTGAAAGGATGTGTGTCTATGAAAATTAGTCAAGAGGAAATTAAGAATATTGCCTTATTATCCAGATTAGAAATTAAAGATTTAGAGGCTGCTGAAAAAGCCCTCAGTAATATCCTTACCTATGTGGAGGAATTAGAAGAATTAGATTTAACAGATGTAGAGCCAATGGCTCATGCGGTGCCATTACAAAATGTGTATCGTCCTAGATGAGATGAAACCATCATTGCCACGAGAAGAAGCATTACAAAATGCACCAGAAGAAGAGAATGGGTATTTCAGAGTACCTCGTGTTGTACAAAACTAGGAGAAGATACATGACTCTTTTTGAATTACATCAAAAAAATTAGTAAACTAAAAGAAATTTCTGCCGTAGAGCTTACAAAAGCTGTATTGGCACATAAAAAGACAATGTAGAGCCAACAGTACATGCGTACTTGTCAGACTCTCATGAAGCGGCGTTAGCACAAGCTGAGGCTGTGGATGCAAAAATTGCAAAAGGAGAAAGCTATTTCTCCATTAGCAGGGATTCCTAGGCGCTATTAAAGATAATATTTGTACGAAAGGTGTAGCCACTACTTGCGGGTCCCACATGTTGGAAAACTTTGTGCCTCCTTACAATGCTACTGTTATTGAAAAATTACAATCTCAAGATGCTATTATTTTGGGTAAATTAAACATGGACGAGTTTGCTATGGGTAGTTCTACAGAGAACTCTGCTTTAGGCAAAACGACAAATCCCATGGAATCCAGACTACGTACCAGGCGGTTCTTCTGGTGGTAGTGCAGCGGCTGTTGCCAGCGGTAGCGCTATTTGGGCATTAGGTTCTGATACAGGTGGATCCATTCGTCAACCAGCATCCTATTGTGGTGTGGTTGGTTTGAAACCAACCTATGGCAATGTATCTCGCTATGGCTTGATTGCCTATGCATCTTCTTTGGACCAAATTGGACCTGTTACAAGAGATGTGCGTGATGCAGCGATCGTGTTGAAATGCCATTACAGTCATGATTTCCATGATTCTACATCCATTCCGGGGATCGTGTCGATTATACAAAAGCTCTTGTGAAAAGATGTAAAAAGGCTTTGCGCATCGGTGTGCCCTAAAGAATATTTTGGTGAAGGTTTACATCCAGAAGTGCGTGCAGCTTTGGAAAAAGCTATTGAAACGTATCGCAATATGGGGGCCACTATTGTGGATATTTCCTTGCCAACTACAAAATATGCCTTGTCTGCGTACTATATCATCGCTTTAGCAGAAGCTAGTTCTAACTTAGCTCGTTATGACGGAGTTAGCTACGGCCTTCGCGTGCCAGCAGATAACTTAGTGGAAATGTCTACTAAAACTCGGACTCAAGGCTTTGGTGAAGAAGTACAACGCCGTATCTTATTAGGTACCTATGTATTGAGCTCTGGTTACTATGATGCCTACTATTTAAAAGCATTAAAAAGCTCGTCGCTTTGATTAAAAATGAGTTTGATGCAGCATTCCAAGAATGGGTGATGTATTGTTGACACCAACCGCTCCGAATACAGCTTTTCAAATTTGGTGAAAAATCAACGATCCATTGACGATGTATTTAGAAGACGTATGTACAGTGCCAGTTAACTTGGCAGGTATTCCAGGTATCAGTATTCCAGCAGGGTTTGGTTCTAATGGTATGCCAATCGGTATGCAATTATTGGCGCCTGCTATGGGTGAAAGTACATTGTTGCAAGCAGCCTATAGCTTTGAACAAGAATGTCCTGAATTTACAAAATTGCCAACTATGGGAGAATTGAAACTATGAAATATGAAACAGTCGTAGGCCTTGAAGTTCATACTGAACTGAAAACAAATTCAAAAATTTTCTGCTCCTGTACAACGGCCTTCGGGGGCGACCATATACACATGTATGTCCAACTTGCTTAGGCTTACCAGGAACCATGCCTGTGTTCAACCAAAAAGTATTGGAATATGCTATCAAAGTAGGTTTGGCATTAAACTGCGAAATCGTACTATTTAATAAATTTGACCGCAAAAACTATTACTATCCAGATTTGCCTAAAAACTGGCAAACTTCTCAATTTGACTTGCCTATCTGCGTAAATGGTCATCTTGATGTAGAAGTGAATGGGGAAACTCGTCGCATTCGCATCAACCGTATCCATATGGAAGAAGATGCTGGTAAATTAGTGCATAGTGGTGCTACTATTTCTAGCTCTGATAGCTCCAATGTAGACTACAACCGTACAGGTGTACCACTGTTGGAAATCGTATCAGAACCTGATCTTCGTTCTGGTGAAGAAGCACGCCAATATGTGGATAAAATCCGTGCCATTGTACAATACCTAGGCGTATCTGACGGACGTATGGAAGAAGGTAGCTTGCGTTGCGATGCGAACATTTCCATCCGCCCAGTAGGGAGAAACAAAATTAGGTACAAAAACTGAAATCAAAAATATGAACTCTTTAACAGGCATCCAAAAAGGTATTGAATACGAAGCACTTCGTCAAGCAGAAGCATTGGAAGATGGAGAAACGATTGTTCAAGAAACTCGTACTTGGGACGATAGCAAAGGGATTACTCTTTCCATGCGTAAGAAAGAGAAGGAAAATGACTACCGTTTCTTCCCAGAACCAGATTTGGTACCTATCGTGGTAGATCCCTAACTATGTGAAGAAATTCGTCAATCCTTTGCCAGAATTGCCAGAAGCGAAAACAACAACGCTTCATGGGAATCCTATGGATTGTCTAGTGAAGATGCACGTACATTGACAAGCCAACGTGCTACAGCGGACTATTTTCGATGCTGTCGTAGAGGCTGGAGCCGATGCAAAAACAGCATCTAACTGGATCATTGGTGATTTGGCAAAACTTGTGAACGATGCTGGTATTTCTTATGCGGATAGCAAAGGTACAACCAGAACAATTGGCAGCTATGATTAGCCTAATTGAAAAAGGCACGATTTCTGGTAAAATTGCAAAACAAGTCATTGTCAAAATGTTTGAAACTGGTAAAGATCCAGACAAAATCGTAGAAGAAGAAGGCTTTAGTTCAAATTACCGATACAGGAGCTATTGAAGAAATCGTAAAACAAGTCATTGCAGATAATCCAAAATCTGTGGAAGATTTCAAATCTGGTAAAGGTAAAGCTATCGGATTCTTGGTAGGTCAAGTGATGCGTGCCTCCAAGGGTAAAAGCAAACCCTGGCGTGGTGAATGAATTGTTGGAAAAACATTTACAAGCTCTATAGGAGTGACTATGAGTCAAGAACAAAAGTATGAAGAAGGAACACGCGTTCTTTCAGAAGAAGAAGTACGTGATTTTGACGGAACAACAATAGATGAAGAGGGGCGTACATATGATGCTCCTCGTCATCAAATCTTCTCAACAGAAACAACAGAGTTTTTCAAACCATTCCCTAATATGAAGAGTGTTCTTGTGGAATGCCCTTAGCTGGAAGTGGAAAGCAGGCTTAGCTAGTAGGGAGCTGCAGTGGTGATTTATAGTGCTATTTACATTAGCTAAATTTATCATTGCTGGTGCTTTTTGTGATTATCTTTAGCTTGGCTAGTGATGCGTTTGTTGGGAAAACGTATTTTTAAATCTGAATACAGAGGTTGTATTACTATGGAACAAACATTTTCATGGAAGCGGTTTGCATGGCTAGGGATAGGAACGTTTTGTTCTATCTGTTTATGGCATGGGCGTTGCCTGTGACGGATACAGTGGAATCAAACTATGCTTTGTCTGCCGTGACCATGATGAAACATGGAGAGTTTTTTGTCTCCTATGATTTATGACATGTATTGGTATGATAAACCAATTATGGCATATTGGGGGCTTATACTGTCCTACTCTTTGTTTGGTATCTCTGATTTGGCTGCTCGATTGCCATCCATTGTCGTTTCTACGTGTACAGTATTAGCGATGTATCGGATGGCTTTCAGTATATATCAAGTAGAACGGATTGCCATGTGGAGTGCCATTGCCCTAGGAACGGCGTTAGAATTTTTGGTACATCGGTCATGCTGTCGTGACGGATGGATATTTATTTCTCTTTTCTATGGGGATTTTTTTACTATTTTATATCGTGGTATCACTGGTGAAAGTCATCGCCATATGGTCTATGCGTATATGTTTGCTGGATTAGCGGTGCTGACAAAAGGCCCTGTAGGGATCGTGCTACCAGGGATTATTTTAATTCTATATGTGGCCTTTGAATCGTCGTATGGATTGGTTTCAAATATGTCTTTTTCTTGGAAAGGGTATTCTTGCCTTTAGTTTCTAGTTGTGAGCACCGTGGTATGGATATATGTACTATGCTCATGGCGACGCTTTTATCCAAGGATTTTTAGGCCTACATAATGTGACGAGAGCCACAGTAGCAGAGCATCCCGAACATAATTGGTGGTACTTGTATTTTGCCTTGTTACCAATCTGCATGATGCCATGGACTAGCTTTTTGTGGTTCGTGGTATCAATGAACAGAAACATGCTTATATTTGGTATTGGTCTATTTTTGGTTTGTAGGAACTGTTTTGTTCTACACGTGTATGGCCACTAAATATATTACCTACACATTTATTATGCTGATTCCTTTGGCATTATGGGCAGGCATGGGCATTCATGCTTGTATAGAAGGATACAAAGAACGCAAGATGACGTGGAAGGTGTTTACCCTATATGCACTGGGTGGAGTTCCATTTTTATTAGGATTAATCATAGTGGGATTGGTGCATGTCTTTGTCACATAGTGCGTATCTTTGGATCAGTTTGGCGGTGACTAGTGGTGACGTTGTATTTATGCCGCTAGTAGGCGAACAGGGGTCATGTCTTAGTGTGCAGTATGGCAACGAGTGCGATCGTATTCTATTTAGCATTAGTTCCTAACTTTAGTGCCAGTTATGGAAGATCAATCTGGAAAAAGTATTAGCCAATGAAGTGATGGCATTGGAGGTACTACGCCATTAGAGGTGTATCAATATGGCAATTATCGTACATCTTTATCCTATTATTTGGGACGGACTACTTCCTATCATTCATTACAAAGAACACGAAAGTGTTTGGGAAAGATGGGAAAAATATCATGCCTATGGTGAAAACCTACTGACTTGGCAAAAGATACAGAGAAACTATCACGTGCTTTGATTTATGTGCCCAAATAAATACGCAACATCTTTAAAGAAACAAATGTATATGACCAGGTTCAACAGTAGAAAGAGATTCTCTAGGAGTCTTTCTACAAAGCGAAATAATGGTAATCATAGTATTGGGGATGCTCCTAAGAGTGTAGTGTTCCAAATATTTTTATTCTATACTACATGGGGACAGTATGATTTCAGGCTATAGATTCGACATATAGTGGGGAGCAAACATCATACTTTTGTGGAGTTATTCAGTTGTATAACTCTTTGAGAGTATAGTGAAAGGTACTATCCCAAAGTAATTTATATACAAAAATAGATATGAGTTAGGCACCAACTGTAAGCTGGTGCCTGTTTTGTACTTGCACTATTTTATTTGGGTTTGCGATCTAGGGACAATGGTTGTGTACCTAACATTGTAGTTGTTATTAAACATTAAAGGATATGCTTTTGTTAGAAAAATCTTCGTGTAACATCGTAATTACCAGAAGGAGCATGTATGATGCCTACGAGCATATCACACAATAAGTCATTAGTGAAATATTGTTGTTCATGATTGCGCAAGGTATTTGCTGTTTCAGGATCACGCAGCACGATACGTAGGGAGATAAGCACACCCACACTGGGTAGTCCGTGTCATTCCAAAATTGAAGATATCTGGATTATGAGATGTTTCTAATATTTTCTCCGTGGTCAGAGAAGTAGACCATGGCTTGCAAGTTTCAGTTATCCTTGTAGCACAGGTATAAATTTCTTTGTAACAACCAATCTGCATAGTAGCTGGCTATTAGCACAGCCCCAATGCCTCTTGGATTTGGACCTTGTTTCCATCTACAAACTCGTGTGGATATCTATCATTGCAGTGACGCGACCACCCACAATATGAATGACGATGAAATTATTTTGGTTTCTTTTGGCACATCTTTCAAAAGTGGTAACAAAGCGCCATCATATCGATCGGAGAAGGCGTAGGATCTCATGCGCCCATCGAGGGTGTCACGAGCTTCATGATATGGATATGAAGCTGCATCATATCTCGCCATATACACCTCGTTAGACAAACCAAGAGGTCTGATATCCAGCTTGCCACATCGTACGATGGTCGTGGTATCAAAGAATGGTTTATCATCTATTGGTTACGCTCTGTTATAGGCTCTTTCTAAAGTTGGTACTGTTTTGTACACATAGGAAGAGTAAGCGTGCTTAAACACATTAAAGTTTGGGCTTTTGATGACAAGGAACCTTGCCATGGCGTATCATCGTAAGGGAAGTCTGAGGTCATTTTCATACATGTAATCTCCAGAAGAAGATTCACCAATGACTAAGACTACAGTGCCCGGTGTGCTGCCGCTGTTTCTGTAGTGCTTAATTGTAAATTATTAAAGACACTGACATGCTTATCATTATAGATTGCAAACTCTTTTCATATAAGCTTTACTTCCAACCAGTTGCTGATGATATCAGTACGAGGGAATAAGTAATAGCCTCCATATACGATAAGAGCAATGGACAATATCCACTTCATATCATTTTTGATAGCGTTGAAAGAAAGAGGAAATAAACCTAGTAGGCTCATCGTTCTTGAAACTTTCACATTGGTCAAAGTAGAAAAGACAAAGAATGATAGTGATGCCAACGATAGCACCTCCAATGCCACTCACGCCGATGATGTTTTGACAAAGCCTAAGGCTTCCTCAGGGTTTGTTTGGTATAGAGCCATCATGGTAGCTGGTGTAATGCAATGCCAGGTGGATAGATAGTATCCGATTTGACCTGCTGGAATGAGAAGTAATACTATATCAAGAAGGCTATATAAGCCAGCCCATAGTTGTTTCCATTTGCCCCATTGGAACAGCCAATAGTGACTGACTGTGAGCAAACAAAAGATGACGAGGCCGAAGAGGAAGTCATTGGCAAAATTCGTAGAAGTAAAATGGTTTTTCATAGGACCAATGGAATAAGAGGGGAATGTTAATGCCCAACTGATACCCACGATACCATGACCAATGAGATATCCTTTGTGAAGGAACTACGAATAATCGATTGTAAGATTGTTAAACCTACTATGGTAGGGACGAACAAGGTAAGTATGTCTTCTATGTCAAACCCAGTTATAGGTTCGTAGATATAAAAATAGTGCCACTGCGATGATAGTGGACACGATGGTATACAGCTCCTAGCTGTTTCCATCTTTGACGATGCATAGTGTCGCCTCTCTTTCTGGGTGTAGCAATTTTGCCCATTTCATTTATAATACTTATTAGATACATACGTTGGTATGTCTCATGTATTATCTCTAACTGGGTTTCTAATAGGAAATGCAATCATACAAGGTGTGGTGAAAGCCATACCTTTTATTTTTGCGTAGAAAGGAGTTTTCATGAATACCTACGATTTTAAACTGGATATTTTTGAAGGCCCTTTGGATCTTTTTGTTGCATTTGATTGAAAAAGAATCAGCATCGATATATATGATATTCCCATTGTGCATATTACCTCACAATATATGGATATATTGAAAGACTTGGAATCGATTTCGATATTGTTTATAGTAGTGAGTTTTTAGTCATGTGCAGCTACTTTAGTTGCAGATTAAAGTCACGTCTGTTGTTGCTCAAAAGCAACTCATAAGGATGAAAGTGAGGCAGAAGCATCCACGAGATGAGATTGGTAAAAACCGATTGGTGGAGTTCAAACGTATCAAAGACTGACGGGGTCTCTTAGAAGAACGAGTATCCGATGGTTCCTATGTATTCAATAGACCAGAGGAGCTTAGCCAAGTAGGATTGTGACTTTGTTTGCACTGTGGAATGGGAAGCTCTGGTGGCGTGCTTTCAGAAGAGTGCAGGAACGGTATCATCGACCTGAGTGTAGCCCCTAAAGTTATGATGGAACGAGAAGAATATACATTAGAGCAAAGGGATTGAAGATGTATTACTAGCGACAGACAGCAACAAGTGCCTTGTGTCAATTTATTTGTGAGGGAGCTCAGACGAAGGAAGAAAGCGTGGTTACATTTTTGGTCTTACTAGAGTTGATGAAACGTCAACTGTTGCGGATTATTGTGGGCAATCACGATGTATATAGCGTGATTGTAGAAGGTATAGAAGAAGGAGAGTCCCGTGGAGTAGCATTGAATTTCAGCAGTTAGAGGCTGTTTTATCTGCAGCGGCTACCCTTTAACGGTAGATACATTAGCAGATATTTTTGAGGTTTATGTACCAGAATGGAAAGAGCTATCAAAAGCTTATGAAGAAAGTTTGATACAGGAACGGCGAGGCATTCGGATTCGTAGAAGTGCATCAGGCATAGAATTAGTGAGTGCTCAAGAGTGCAGTGAATTTGTTAGCAAAATTCGCCATCGAGATGAAAAAGCTATCTGGGGCGGTTATGGAAACGCTGGCAGTAATTGCTTTCAAACAGCCTATCACAAAGGAGGTAAGAAGAGTTCGTGGGGTAAACTGTGAAAAGTATTAAAACAATTATTGGCCCGTGAATGATGTGGAGTTAGGACGAAAGGAAAACCGATTGGACGTCCGGTGATTTATGGAACTTCCGATAACTTTTTGAGACTGTAGGTGCTAATTCTATTGAGTTGCGACAGTCTCATGCTCTCTTTCAGAGGGAGCATCCATAGCTATAGAAGGAGAATAATATGGAATTAGGAACGTTTGCATATATTGCTCGCTGTGGTGTGTGGCACCACGACGAAAAGTTAGAAGAATTAATTACCTCCGGTAAAGTACTTGTGAATGGTAAATATGTAAAAGAATTGGGGGCCAAGGTAAACTCGCTACACGAGACAAGCGCGTCAAAGTGGACGGACACTCACTGCGTGAAGCGTTGAGTATTAGTATTTTCAACAAGTCGCAGCAGTGCAGATTACATCCATCGCTGCATCCTGAAGGACGCAAAACGGCATGGATTATATTAACTCTGGTAAAAAGTTCGTATTTATCCTGTAGGTCGATTAGATTACCATACAGAAGGATTATTGCTATTGACGAATGATGGAACCATATGGCAAAACTTAGCACATCCATCAAAAGGTGTGAGATAAAACATACGAAGCAGTAAAAAGATCGTGTCTTTGAGTGAACATTTGGAGCAGTTAGCAGTAGGTATAAGATTAGAAGACGCAACTCGTAACCTTGTAGAAATTACAGATCTGTATTTAATGGAAAAACAGGTCTTACTACTGTAGAAATTACGATTCATGAAGGTCGTAATCGCCAAGTACGTCGTGTATGTTTGAACATTTTGGGTATTCCATTCATAATTTGAAACGTATTAATTATGCAGGATTGACGTTAAAAGGGTTAAAGGTGGAGCATTCCGTAAATTAACAAGAGAAGAAGTGAACAATTACAGGCTATAAATATAAGTGGAATATGAAACGAATTATTGTCATCGGCGGTAAGCTGCAGGTCTTATATGGGTGTCTGTGCGGCACAATTAGGTGTCTGTACATTATTGAAAAAATGAAGATGGTAGGCCTTAAATGGGATTACAGGTAAAGGGCGTTGTAATGTGACTAATGCAGTTCTATATAGAAGATTTATTAAAACAAACACGGGGAATGGTAAGTCTTTATAGTGTTTACCAACAATGGACCAATGATAAGGATTCATTCGCTCAATAGTTAGCGTCTTCTACTTAAGGTTGAGTTGAGGTAGTCGCATTTCCAGAATCTGATAAAGCTACAGATGTACGCAATGCTTTATCGACACATATCGTAAATTAGGTGGACAGCTTCACTTAGAAGAAGTTGTTAAGGATTTGATTGTAAAATGGAGCTATTACAGGTGTTATTACAGATAAGGGAACCTATACTTGCGATGCAGCGATTATCGCTACAGGAGGGATGTCGTATCCATTGACTGGGTCTAAGGAGATGGCTATGAATTAGCTTCTTCTGTGGGACATTCCATCGTAGAACTGCGGTCATCCTTAATTCCTTTGGAAACGAAAGAACATTGGGTGAAAAAAGACTTAATGGGGCTAAGAAAGTTTAAAAATGTAGAAGTTGCTATTATTGCAAAAATAAGGTGCAACAAAACAATTTGAGAAATGCTATTTTGCCCATTTTGGGTGACAGGACCAATTATTCTATCTCCTCACAGTGACAAAAGTTACTTCAAGAAAAAGTATCCTATCATTATTGAAATCAATTTGAAACCGTAGTTAACTCGTGAGGTCTTAGATAAGCGTGTACAACGGGATTTCAGTGAGTCTCAAAAATAAGCAATTAGTAAATGTATTGTTTATTGCCATCCAAATTAATTTGCAGTTATTTGTCAACTAGCAGAGTTAGAAGGAACCACATTCACGATATTACCAAAGAGGAGCGCTTTGTATAGTGGATACTATATAAATA
>BNJS01003192.1_pt1 | contig 104030 bp, 145 predicted proteins | sample 8540461 | NCBI WGS metagenome assembly BNJS01 (sample SAMD00202454, study PRJDB9452) | human saliva metagenome | isolation source: human saliva | place: Japan
AACTTTTAAATAAAAAAAGATGAATTACTAAGTTCTAGAGAGATGAAATTAGAAGAAAAATCACAATTACTTGATGAACGAAGTAATGAAGTGAATCAGCTAAAAATTCAACAAGAAACGGAGTTGCAAAGAATTGCAAACTTAACCGAACAACAAGCTCGTGAAGAGATTATGGCCTCAGTAGAAACTGATATGGCTAAAGATATGGCAATATATATAAGAAATAAAGAATTAGAAGCGAAAAATGTTGCAGATAAAAGAGCAAAAGAACTTATTGTTCAATCATTACAACGTTTTGCAACAGATGTAGTAAGTGAAACTACTGTTTCTGTTGTTGATCTTCCTAGTGATGATATGAAAGGTCGTATTATCGGTCGTGAAGGAAGAAATATTCGTACACTAGAAACTCTAACAGGTGTAGACTTAATTATTGATGATACACCAGAAGCAGTTATTCTTTCTGGATATGATCCAATAAGAAGAGAAATAGCAAAAACTGCTATTAAATCACTTATTGATGATGGACGTATTCATCCATCGAAAATTGAAGAAGCTGTTGATAAAGCGCGTAGAAATATAGATCAGGTTATTAGAGATGCCGGTGAACAAGCCACATTTGATTTAGGTATTCATAATATGCATCCTGATTTAGTGAAAATAGTAGGTAAATTGAAATATAGAACAAGTTATGGTCAAAACGGACTACAACACTCTATGGAAGTTGCTTATATTTCAGGGCTTATAGCCGCTGAATTAGACCTTGATGTAGCTTTAGCTCGTAGAGCAGGGTTATTACATGATATAGGTAAAGCACTAGACCATGAAGTAGAAGGGTCACATGTTGAAATTGGTGTAGCACTAGCACTTAAATATAAAGAAAATGCTACAGTAGTTAATGCAATAGCTTCCCACCATGGTGATACTGAACCTACTAACCCTATTTCTGTTATTGTTGCCACAGCAGATGCTCTTTCTGCGTCACGTCCTGGTGCAAGAAGAGAATCATTGGAAAATTACATTAAACGTCTACAAAAACTTGAAGAAATCGCAAATGAACACAAGGGTGTTGAAAAAACATTTGCAATTCAAGCTGGTCGTGAAATCAGGGTAATAGTAAATCCTGAGGAAGTAGATGATACAAAAACTTATAAAATTGCCAAAGAAGTTAAAAATAAAATCGAAGAAACGATGCAATACCCAGGTAACATTAAAGTCAATGTTATTCGTGAGGTAAGAGCAGTTAAGTTCGCAAGATAAGATAAAAGAGTGATTAACAAAAGTTAATCACTCTTTTTCTGTAATAAACTGTAGAACATAGAGGTTTATAAAAATTTATTTATATTATTTTATATATTTAATTATTGCTATAACTGTAGGATTTCAGAGTATAAGTAAAAAAATGTTATTATAAAACAGATTGAAAAAAGCGTTTTAATGATGTATAATTATCAGTAATACAACTATAAGGAGAGAAAATATTATGGCAAATATGACAAAAGCATATCTTGAGCCACAAGAACTTTATGAATATACTAGTAAAAAAGGAGTTGCAAAAGCTACAGCTAATTTAAAATATATGCTAAGCTTAGGTTTTTTAGGTGGAGCTTTTATTTCGGTAGGATACCTTGCTTATATTAGAGTAGCGGGAACAATGCCTCATGAATGGGGTGGCCTTGGAACTCTTTTAGGAGCAGCAGTTTTCCCAATAGGACTTATCTGTATTTTAGTTGGTGGTGGAGAATTGATTACTAGTAATATGATGGCAGTTACGTTAGCAGTGTTTGATAAGAAATTAAAACCAGCGTTATTATTGAAAAACTTAGTAATTATAACATTAGCTAACTTAGTAGGAGCAGTATTCGTAGCATACTGTTTAGGACATTTAACAGGACTTACAGAAGGGGTTGTCTTTGAAAAAACAGTTCACACTGCAGAAGCTAAAATTAATGCTACTTTCTCTGAAATGATTTTTTCAGGAATAGGATGTAACTGGTTAGTAGGTATGGGAGCATGGTTAGCGTTTTGCGCAAAAGATGTGAGCGGGAAAATATTAGGAACATGGTTCCCAATTATGACATTTGTTGCTATTGGATTCCAGCACGTTGTTGCAAATATGTTTGTTATTCCAGCGGCTATGTTTGGTGGAGCTAATATAACATTTGCCCAATTTCTAAATAATATGGTAGGTGTATTTTTAGGTAACTACCTAGGTGGTGCTCTTTTAGTAGCAGGTCTTTATACACTTGCTTATAAAAAGAAAGATTAATATAAAAAAGCTTGAAGTACAATACTTCAAGCTTTTCTTTTTAATATTTTCTATTCTTCTACTTTTACAACCCAACCAAATTTATCTTCAACTTTACCAAGTTGGATACCAGTTAGTAGGTTATAAATTTTCTGAGTCCATTCACCTGGTTTATCATCTTTAATGATCTCTAATTTTTTAGTACCATCGAATAATTCCCCTACAGGTGCAATTACAGCTGCAGTACCACATAAGAATACTTCTTCAAGTTTTCCATTATCGTAAGCTTCGTATACTTCTTCTAATGGAAGTTTTCTTTCTTCTACTTTTTCACCTAGTGATTTAAGTAATTCAATTACAGAAGCACGAGTAATACCTGGTAAGATAGAACCATTTAACTCAGGAGTAACGAATGTTCCATCAATTTTGAAGAAGATATTCATTGCTCCACCTTCTTCAATATATTTTTGCTCAACTCCATCTAACCATAGAGATTGAGAATATCCAAGCTCTTGAGCTTTTTTCTGACCTTTAAGAGATCCAGCGTAGTTACCAGCAGTTTTAGCAAATCCAAATCCACCACGAACAGCACGAACATATTCATGCTCTACATAGATTTTATTTGGTTGTAATCCAGCTTTAAAGTAACTTCCAGAAGGAGATAGGATAATAAAGAATTTAACAACATTATTTGGGTGAACTCCTAATGCTTCTTCAGCACCATATAAAAATGGTCTTACATATAATGAAGTACCTTCTGATTTAGGAATCCAGTCTTTATCGATAGAAATTAATTTTTTAAGTGCAGCAAGTGCAAATTCTTCATCTAATTCAGGTAAAGCAATACGATCTGCTGATTTATTTAAACGTTTGAAGTTTTGTTCAGGTCTAAATAAAACTGCTTCTCCATTAGCATTGTATGCTTTCATACCTTCAAAAATACTTTGTGCATAGTGGAACACGTTAAGTGAAGGTGCTACTTCAATAGGACCATAAGGAACAATACGAGGATCATACCATCCTTTTTCGCTAGTCCAATCCATAACAAACATATGGTCTGTAAATACTGTACCAAAACCTAATTTATCGTCTGGTGTTTTTTCTTTTGGTGTTGATGTAAGTTCAACTCTGATATCGTTAACTGTTAATTTACTCATTTTAAAATCTCCTTCGAATAATCTAATAGTTTTATATTTTTTACTATACAGTACATTATAATATTAATAAAAGTTTTTTTCAATACTTTTAGTTAAATTTTCTGAAATTTTATATCAAAAATCGGAATACTTCTTTGTATAATGTCTTGAAATAGTGAAATTAAGTACAATTAGGGTAAGTTCGTTGAAATAGTATTTTTAATTTAATATAAAATATGTTACAATTATTAAAAAAAGAAAATTTATATAGGAAGAAGGCGTTAAGTATGGAAATTAAGAAATCACTAGAAAATAAATTTAATACATCTTTAGCAAATTTAACAGGATCACCAATTCGTGAATTTGATAGATTTGCTTCTAGTATAGATGGTATTATAAAACTTACATTAGGGGAACCAGATTTTGATACTGCTGAGGAAATTAAAGATGCTGCAAAACGTGCATTAGATAATAATAGAACTCATTATTCAGTAAATAATGGAATTGAACCACTGCGTAGTGCATGGGCAAAAAATTTAAAAGATAGATATAATTTAGATTATTCATCTGATGAAATAATTGTTACTATTGGAGCATCAGCCGCTATTGAACACTCTATTTCTGCAGTTACTAATGAAGGTGATAAAATTTTAATAGTTACTCCATACTTTTCTGCATATGAAGGGGTAGGGATATTAAATAAATGTAATATTGAATTTATTGATACAGTAGATAGTGGGTTCAAATTACAACCAGATGTCCTTGAAAAAGCTTTAGAAAAATAATAAAGATACAAAAGCAATTTTAATAAATTATCCAAATAATCCAAGTGGTGTATCATACACTAGAGATGAAGTGAAAGCTATTGCTGATGTATTAGCTAAATATGATATTTTTGTAATTAGTGATGAAATCTATGGAGATATTACATATAATTATAAACATACTTCATTAGCTGAATTTATTCCGGAACAAACTATCCTAATAAGTGGATTATCAAAATCACATGCTATGACAGGGTGGAGAGTAGGATTTATCGCTGCACCACAAGCAATGATTAGAAAAATTGGAGTATTCCACTTGTTTACAGTTTCTGGAGCTGCTACATTTATTCAAGATGCTGCGGTAACTGCATTATCGGATGAAAATGTAGACAAGTATAATAATTATATGATTGAAACCTATAGAGAAAGAAAAGATTATATGGTACCTAGATTAAGAGAATTAGGTTTTGAAATACCAGAAATTGACGGGGCATTTTATATCTTTGCCAAAATCCCTGCAAAATATCAACATCTAGGAGCTATGGAATTTTGTAAATTATTAGCTAAAGAAGCACGCGTAGGAGTTATTCCAGGTACTGCTTTTGGTAAAGCTTATGACAATTATTTTAGAATTAGTTATGCAACAAGCATAGAAAATATAAAAGAAGCTGTAGAAAGAATATCGAAGTTTATAAATAAATAGAAAGGTTATTTTATGAGAGGAAAATTCATAACTGTAGAGGGTTCTGACGGTTCAGGGAAAACGACTTTTATAAACTTTTTAACACAATATTTAAAGGATAAAGGATATAAAGTTATAACTACACGTGAACCAGGAGGAACAGAATTTAGTGAAAAAGTAAGAGAGTTACTTTTTGATAAAACTTATGAAATAGATGCTAAAACTGAAAGTTTATTATTTTGTGTAAGTCGAAGAGATCATATAATAAAAAAATTATTCCTTATGTTGAAGATGGTTATATTGTAATTTGTGATAGATTTGTTGATAGTTCAATTGCATATCAATCTTATGGAAGAGGATTAAGTAAACAAGATATTATTGATATTAATAAATACGCTACAGATGGATTAGAACCAGATTTAACACTATATTTTAAAGTCGATGTAGAAGTTGGTTTAAGTCGAACAAAAGGTAGAGATGAAAATAATAGAATGGACCAAGAAGATTTAAGTTTCTATAAGAGCGTGAAACATGGTTATGACGAACTTTCTGAAGAATATAGTAATCGAATAAAAGTAGTGGATGCTAATCAAACATATGAAAATGTAGAAAAAGATGCGCTTGAAATAGTGGAAGGATTTTTAAAAAATGAACTTTAGTAAAGATAGTATTGCGATAAAATCTTTAACAAATGCATTAAAAACAAATAAACTATCCCATGCTTACCTAATGGTAGGCGAGGATAGTTTATATTGTGATGAATTCATCTTGCAATTTGTTAAATCTATTTTTTGTTTAGAAAATAATGATAAAGAATTTTACAACTGTGGAGAATGTAAAGCTTGTCAAAGTATAGAGCATAATAACTATGTTGATTTTTTTATATTATAGAAAACGAGACTTCTATAAAAAAAGAAGAGATTCAAAACTTAAAAATCAGAACTTAGCGTTAAATCTTTTTATGGTAGAAAGATTTATTGGATAAAAAGATATTGAAAAGATGACAGAACAAGCTTCAAATAGCTTGCTAAAATTTTTAGAAGAGCCAGAAGATGATATTATAGCTATTCTAAGTTGTAAAAATATTAGTGCTGTACTGCCAACAATAATATCACGTTGCCAACAAGTTAAATTAATAGGTAGTAGTGAAGAAATAACCGAGGAAATTGATGAGAATTTATTAGAATATCATAATGAATTTTTTTAAAAAGATTTTCTAGAAAACCGCATCTTGCCAATATATATTTATTAGAAAAACTAAAGACTAAAGAAGATATATTATCATACTTTACATTACTAAATAAAAAAATTACTCTAAGTTACTTATCTAAAGATAAAGTCAAAGATGTAAAAAATATTAGTTCGGTACAAGAAAAAGTATTACTTGCGATAAATGATCTTAAAGGTAATGTTTCGGCAGTTCTTGTGTTAGAAAAATTCCTCTTTTCTGTTGTGTTAGATAATAATAGTTTAGAATTTTTAAAAGAGGGTTAATATGAATGAAGATTTAAGAATAGATACAGTATCAAAAAAATTATAAAATACTTCAAAAAAAGATCACTATAGTATGTCAACAGACTCATTTTTATTACCATATTTTGCAAATGTGCCACTTAGTCCTAAGAAGAATATAATAGAATTATGTAGCGGAAATGGTGGAATCTCTATTATCTTACGTGAAAGAAGTGGAGCTCAAATTAGTATGTTGGAGATACAAGAAGACTTAGTTGAATTAACTAAAAAAAGCCTAGAGTTAAATGATATCGCTGATAATATTGATGTTAAATGTGGAGATATAAAAGAAGTGAAAAACTATTATAAACCTTCATCATATGATTATGTAATATGTAATCCACCATATTTTCCAGTAGAAAATATGCCAAATCAGCGCGAAAAAAATAATCATAATATTTCACGTCATGAAATATTATGTAATCTTAGTGATGTTATTAAATCTATTAAGTACTTATTAAAACAAAATGGAAAAATTCTCTTTAGTTCACAGAACCTATCGTATATCTGATATAATATCAGAATGTGAAAAATGGACTTGCAATAAAGAGAATACGCTTTGTATATAGTAATAAAGCTAGTGAAAATAGTAAGATTGTTTTAGTAGAAGGAAGTATTTCAAAAGTAAGTGATATTAAAGTAGAACAGCCATTTTATATTTATAATGAAGATGGTAGTTATACTAAAGAGATGGAAAGGGTATATGGAATTGACTAATAGTTATATGTATGTTGTAAAATGTATAGATAATACACTTTATACAGGGTATACAACAGACTTAGTAAGAAGAATTAAAGCGCACAATAATAAAAAAGGTGCTAAGTATACTCGAGTACGAGTACCTGTATCGCTGGTTTATTATGAAGAATTTACATCAAAAAGTGAAGCGACGAAAGCAGAGAGTGCATTTAAAAAGTTCACTCGTCTGCAAAAAGAGCAATATATAAAAGAAAAATTAAAAGATGACAAAAAAGATAAAATTAAAGAATTGAATAAAAAAATAAAGGAGAAAAAGTAATGTTATATTTAGTAGCTACTCCTATAGGAAACTTAGAGGATATTACATTAAGAGCATTAAAAATATTAAAAAAAGCTGATATAATAGCTTGTGAAGATACTAGAAATACACAAAAAGTTATTAAATCATTATGAAAATAACTGGAAAAAAATTAATAAGTTATCATGAACATAATGAAGATAAGATGAGTGATAAAATAATTGAATATCTACAGGAAAATCTAGAAGTAGCACTTGTTACTGATGCAGGAATGCCATGTATTTCTGATCCAGGATATACACTAGTAAGAAAGATAAAAAGAACAAGGATTTATCAGTAACAGCATTACCAGGAGCAAATGCAGGGATTAACAGCATTAGTTTCAAGTGGTATAGAGTCATATAACTATACTTTTTTATGGATTCTTACCAAGAAAAATCAAAAAGATTTAAAACAAAAGCTAGAATTTATTTTAAAAAGAAAAAAACTACTAGTATTATTTATGAATCTCCACATAGAATTAAAAAAATCTAGTAACAGAAATAACAAAAAAATTGAACCAACACGTGAAATTTCTGTAGCTCGTGAAATAACAAAAAAATGTTTGAGCAAATAGAAACACAATCAGCTGAAAATATATTAGATAGACTAGGTGAGGATATTAAAGAAAAAGGTGAATTTGTTGTTATAATCTCACCAAACAAAGTAGAAGAAGATAAAGAAATAAATCTAGAAGACATAGTAGAGATTATTTATAATAAAAGTGCAAAATGGTGAAAAAAAAATCTGAGGCGATAAAAATACTGCAAAAAGAATTTGGAATAAATAAAAAGAGGTTTATAGTTTATATCATGAAAAGTATGACTAGTTTATTTATTGTAAATGCACTTATTATAATATTTTTTTAATTCTTTTCACTATGGTATAAAATTTCACTTATACCATTATTTATCTTATTACCAGTTAATATTTTTACTAATATATAAAAAAAGTACTGCTCTTGATAAAAAAATGAACAAAAGAAAAATAATGCTTCATAAAGTAAAAAAATTCATTATCAGTTATTATGGGTTACTCAGAAGCTCATTCAGATGAATTAATAACTAAAGAAGAATTTGATAAACATGTAAATGAAGAAATCGAAGAAATAGTAAATATAATAAAAGATGAGATATACAAGTAAGTATAACTCATCTTTTTGTATTATTTAATTAGTAGAACCTCTTTCTATTTTTTTCTACGTTTTTTCCATGTTTTAGCTGAGAAGAATACAATTAGTGGCACTAATTCTAGTCTTCCTAATAACATAGAAAATGACAAAATAACTTTTGTAAAATCTGGTATAGTAGAAAAGTTACTCATAGGTCCAAAGTGATTGAATGCTGGACCAGCATTACTTATTGAAGTTACGGTTAATGATATTGCATCTTCAAAATCATTTATTTGGAATGTAACTAAGAATAATATTATTACAAAGATAAAACCAAATAAAAGTAAGTAGTTTGCTAAAGGGGTAGTATCCTTGATAACTTTCCCATCGATTTTTAACATAATAATTTTTCTAGGATTAAGAGCCTTACTAATTGATTTTTTAGCATTCTTTATAAAGAATATTAACCTTGGTATTTTTATACCACCTGCGGTACCTCCTGTACAACCACCAACAATCATAAGAATAAGTATTATCATTTTAGAAAATACAGGCCAAATATTAAAAGTCATTATATAGTAAAATCCAGTTGTTGAAACAACTGAAGCTACGGTAAAGAATACATCTAGTAAAACTATGATTTGGTGTGTCGTAAGAACGATAAATATCTAAAAAAACATGATTATTGATAGAATAGAAATCATTCCCAAAAAAACCAACGTAGTTCTTCACTTTTTAGAATTTTAAAATACTTTTTAAATATTAAAAAGTATATTAAGCTAAGGTTCATAGAGAAAAATCAACATAAATGTTGCAACGATAATAGTAATATATTTACTATTGTAGTAGGCTATTCCAGCATTTCTTACTGAAAAACCACCAGTTCCCAGCTGTAGAAAAGCAATATTTATACTATCAAAAATTCCAATTCCTCCAAATAGTAGTAAAACAAAACAGAATAACAGTAATCATTATATATATAGTATATAAAATATATTGCTGTTTGTTTCATTGATGATACTACTTTACCCAAAAATATGGTCCAGGAACTTCTGCCTTAGCTATATGGATAGTATGTGGAGATCTAGGTAGTATAGCAACCGCAAAAGACAATAACCCCCATACCACCTATAAAGTGAGTGAAACTTCTCCATAATAATAAACTTTTTTTCTATAGATTCTATATCTGTAAGAATAGTAGAACCAGTTGTTGTAAAACCACTAACAGTTTCAAATAAACTGTCTATGTAACTTGGTATTTCACCAGATATGATAAAAAGGAAGGGCACCAAGTAGTGAGAATACTATCCAAGTTAAACGTAACTATACATAACCTTCTCTTTTATAAAAAAATCACGATCGCCATCTTTATCAGTAAAAGAAAATTAATTATGCAGTATACTGAAAATGAAATAATAACTAGTAATTATAAAATGCAGATAGTTATGTGTCGTGATTCTTTATAGATTAGTGAACATAAAGTAGGTAATATGTAGTAACCCAGATAAAAAGTTTTAACATTTTACCTAGGACATAAAAATCATTTTTATAATTCATAATTACCCCCTAAGAATATCATCGATATGTTCAATTTTTTTGTTTGTAACTAACTGATAACGACGTTATCTCCAAGTTTAATTTCATCATTTACCATTTGGGAATATTTGTTTATTATTTCGAACAATAAAAGCAATAAGCATATTCGAATGAATATTCATATCTTTAAGTTTAGTACCAAGCACCTTAAGATTATTTTTGTGAAACTTTAAATTCAATAACTTCTGCTTGATTATTCGCAATACGATAAAAGTTTTTTCAATTTCAGAATCCTTACTACATTGTAGAGATTTACTGTATTTTGCAATGATATTACCAACTATTTCTTTTGGAGTAATATACGAATATTGCCCGATATCTTCAGCTATTTGTTTAAGAGAAGCACGGTTTACCTTTAGCTACTGTTTTTCTTAATTCCAAGTTTATCCGCATAAAGGTTAATAATTATATTTTTCTTCATCAAGACCAGTAAGTGAAATACAACTATCAAATGTTTGAATACCTTCTTCGATTAAGTGATCACGATCACTACCATCAGCCCAAATAACATCTATTTCTGGATAAGCTTTCACTAAGTTCAATAGCCTTATCTTTGTTTATTTCTATTACTTTAGTGTAAATATTAGCTTTTAATAAAGAACTCGATAAGATAGTGAGCGATTTTACCTGCTCCAATAATTAAAGAAGATGTTATTTTTCTTCTCAAGATTATCTTTGTTTCCTAATAATTTATAGAAATCTTTTTAAATCTTTATTAGCTGCTGTTATATGTACCTTATCTCCGACTTCGAAAAATATAATCTCCTCGAGGCACAAAAACTTTCCATGTACTTTCAACTAGACAAACTAGAGAAGGGAAGTCTAATTATTTTTTTACTATCGATTAAAAGAAACATCTTTTAATATACTATTTTGATGAATGACAACTTCAAGAATATTAAATTTATTAGCAGAAAAACTCTCTACTTTTTGTAGCTGTAGGGATACCTAAGCATATAGACGATCTGTTTAGCAGCTTCGAAATTCTGGATTAACCATTAAATCAATCCCAAGTGAATTTTTAATGAATTCTTTTCGTTTTAGAATATTCTGGATTTCTTATACGAGCTACTGTATGTTTTTGCACTCCATTTGTTTAGCAGCAATACAAGAAATCATATTAATTTCATCGCTAGTAGTAACAGAGATAAACATATCAGCTTCTCCAGCACTTGCTTCAACAAGATTATCATAGTTTGCTCCATTACCTAAAAAGTCCATTTATATCATAAGTTTCTACGAGTTTTTCTACTCTTTTGTTCATTAGTATCGATTAATGTTACTTCTTCAAATGTGTTAGAAAAATCGGCACATAATAATTCTCCAACCTTTTCCTCCACCAACAATTACTACTTTCACAAAAAACTCCTTTTTATAGATATGAATATTATAGAATTATTATGAGATAAAGTCAACGTATAGGAAAAATAGTCAAAATAAAAAGGTAGAAAATTAACTTTTTAACAACAAAATAATTAGTTATAACTATAGAAAAATAGGCTTCTTGTGATATAATTATAAAAGGAAATTTTATCGCTTTTTTCCATCTTGTAGTTAATAATTTTTGGTTTAAAGGAGGAGTAAAGTGGCAAAAATTTCTAAACAAGATATAGATTATATTTTTGAGAATATAGATATAGTCAGTTTAGTTAGTGAGTATATAAAACTGGAAAAACGTGGACAAAACTATTTAGGTTTGTGTCCTTTTCATAATGAAAAACTCCATCTTTTACTGTATCTCCTGACAAAAAGATTGCCCACTGTTTCGGATGCGGAAAGGGTGGAAATATATTTCAATTTGTATCATTAATAGAAAATATAACATATAATCAAGCTATTGTTAAATTAGGTACAAGGTTGGGACTTAACTTAGAGTCAAATGATAATAAAGAAGTGTTATGATTTAAACAATAAACTAGATTCTATGTATTATGGTCACTATTATTAGCTGACTATTATAATTATATTTTTATTAAATACAAAAAGAAGCAAGGGCTTTAAACTATTTAATAGATAGAGGCCTGTCAATAGAAACAATTAAACATTTTAATATTGGATACGCACCTAGAGATAATAATATTGCATTAAACTTTTTAAATCTAATAATTTAAATCTAGATGCAATGGTTGAAAGGGACTACTAGGGAAAAACGATAATAATGATTACTACGATGTTTTTTAAAAGATAGAATTATGTTTTCAATTAAAAACAATCAAAAATCAAGTTGTAGCATTTTTCGGGAAGAACGATGTCACAGGATAAGCAAGTAGCTAAATACTACAACACCCACGAAACTAAAATATTTGAGAACTGTATTATACAACTTTTCTGATGCTCGTGCTTTTTATCGCAAAAAGAGAGAAATTATTCTCTGTGAAGGATATATGGATGTAATAAAAAGCTCATCAAAAATGGAGTGAAAATGTAGTTGCTTTAATGGGAACAAAATATTGATAATAACAAATTAGTTGAAAATGTTAAATTTAGTTGATAAAGTAACACTTAGTCTTGATAATGACAAAGCAGGAACAGAAGCACAAATAGATATTGGAATAGAATTATCCAAAAAAATAGATAATGTATATAAGCTAAAGTTTACTGGTGCTAAAAGACTTAGATGAATTTTTAACTGAAAAACATTGAAAAATAGTGAGTTTGATACACAGAGTTACGTAGCTAATAATAAAGATCATTTTATAAAATTTAAAAATAGATTATTGTAACAATGAATCAAAATCAAATATCGAACATAAAATTTAAAAATGAGATATTAAAAATATTGCATTTATCGGTGATGAGTCACTAAAATATATACTCTTACATATCTTTCAGAAGAGTTTGATATAGATAGACAAGTTTTAACTAGAGAATTAAACAAGTTCCCAACTCGTAAGTTAAGAACTACTCAAGAGTGGACTGCACCAGAAAAACCACCACTCAATTTATTTAAAACTACAAATTATGATACTATGTAGGCTATTTAAATACTTTTTGTGAGCCGTGCAGCATTTATTGATACTACAGAGTTAGAACAATGTAAGTTTGATCAAGAAGTATTTGAAAGACTAATAGATTATTTAATTATATATTATATCATAACTTAGATTTTCAAAAATTCATAATTTTATTCACAGTATAGAAAATACAGAAGACGAAGAAGTTGTTAGACTAGCAACATATATAGATGAAACGGACTTTAATTGAAGATGAACCACCTAAAGAAGTCATTAGAGATTATATAGATTATTTTTAAAAACGTGAGATTTCATTGGAAAAATTAAGAGGAATGTTGAAGATTGCTATTCAAGAAATGGACGTAGAAGCTCAAAAACAACTATTAGAACAATTAAAGAAATATAAGAAATAAGGAGAAACGAATGGCTAATAAAAAAGGTAAAAGATTTTGAAACTATAGAATTTATAGAAAAGGTAAAAACAAGGTGAGCTTACTCAAGAGGAAATACTAGATGCTTTATCAAAATTAGACGTTTCTTCTGAAGCAGTAGACGATTTTTACGAAGAGTTAAATCGTGAAGATATTATTCTAATAAATGCTGACCAAGTAGAAGAGGAAGAGGAAGAATTAGACTTAGAAGACCTATCCCGTACCACAGCAGGCATTCGTACTAATGACCCTGTAAGAATGTACCTTAAAGAAATTGGTAAAGTACCGCTTTTATCAAAAGAAAAAGAGTTGAACTATCTAAAAATTATAGAAAATGGTACTGAGGAAGAAAAAAGAGCAAGCTAAAAAAGATCTAGCAGAAGCAAACTTGCGTCTTGTAGTAAGTATCGCAAAAAGATATGTTGGTCGTGGAATGTTATTCCTAGACTTAATCCAAGAAGGTAATATGGGATTAATCAAAGCTGTAGAAAAATTCTGACTCACGAAAAAGGATTTAAATTTAGTACATATGTTACATGGTGGATTCGTCACAAGCAACTCGTGCATGCAGGACCAAGCCAGAACTATTCGTATCTCCAGTACATATGGTAGAAACTACTAACTGTCTTATTCAGAGATTAAAGACAATATCAAGATTTAGGTCGTGAACCTAAACCAGAAGAAATTACAAGAAAATGAATATGACACCAGATAAAGTAAGAGAAATTCTAAAAATTGCTCAAGAACCAGTTTCATTAGAAACACCAATTGGTGAAGAAGATGATTCACACTTAGGAGATTTTATCGAAGATAAAGAAGCACAATCTCCAGTAGAACATGCAGCAAATGAATTATTAAAAAGAACAATTAGAAGAAATTTTAGAAACTCTAACAGACCGTGAAGAAAATGTGTTAAAACTACGTTTTGGTCTTTAAAGATGGGAAAAACTCATACTTTAGAAGAAGTAGGTAGTGTATTTGAGTTACTCGTGAGAGAATACGTCAAATCGAAGCAAAAGCAATAAGAAAACTAAAACACCCATCTAAGCTTAACAAGTTGAAAGGGTTTATGGAATAAGCTCTATAAACGTTGATATAATAGTAATTCTATTTAAACAAACATTCTTAGTGTGCAATAATATTTTTACATTAAAATCCATATAAATATATATAAAAATTAAGGCAGTTAATAAACTGCCTTTTTAGTTTTAAAAACTTAATATATTTTATATTATCTATTATTTTCTTTAAATACAAATATTGTATTTATTACGAATACAAATATAGATTTTTCATGACAAATGTGTTATAAATAAAGAAAGAAAGTGAGGAAGTGAGTAAAGAAAACGGATTTTATAAAAATAGAAAGTAACTTTTATTCACATTTGTATTATGAAAAAGAAAGAATACAAACGACAATACTATTATAGGAATTATAGCTACTATAATCTCAATAATTTTAAAAATTTGTATAGAGGAGTACAATGGAGAAGATAATTAAAGAAATAGAAGATTTATTCAATAGTGATATTACAGATTACAGAATTTCGAAAGATACTGGAATTACATTAAGCGTTATTCAAAAATTATAGAAATGGAAAATATGCATTAGAAAAACATGACTTTAAAAATAGCAAAAACTATATGAATATACGAAAAGTTTAAAAATAATTTAAGATATGTTATATTTAAGAGATGGTTTAATGGCCATCTCTTTTAATGTTTCATAAGACGTAATTGTAATAAAAACCAATATCATTATCGATACTGGTAAAAATAAATTATTTTTAGTTTTATGATTTTCTTTCCAATCTTGAAGACCATTTTTAACATATAAAATGTCAGTGTAGCCATTTTTTTCTTAAGAGTTAAAGCCGCTCTAGGGGCTAATGTACCATTTTTATCACAAAGATAAATTGGTTGGTCTTTTCTAATGAAGAGTAAAGGAAGTTAAATTGTGAACTCAGGCATATTTCTAGCTCCATTAATATGTGCATATTTGAAATCTTCTTTTTCTCTAACATCGATTAATTGAACTTTTCTAAGATTTTTCTAAATTCTTCATATGGCAGTTTAGTAACGGCATTTTTTAATTCTGAAATAATTAAATAATCCAACTGCCCCAAAAATAGCTAGTATTATTAAACTTGATACTAAAAATGATGACATGGTATACTCCTTTGCTAATATTGTTTATAATAACAGAATTATACCATAATTTGTAATTTTATTCAATATTGATTATAATATGATAGAAGAAATCTTTACTTTATAATATTTACATAATAATATAATAAGAAAGTTGAGAAAAATGATAACATCAGTAACTAATAAAAATAAAGAGATTCATAAATTAAAAGAAAACAGAAATATATACCAAAAAGTATTTAATAGAAGGTATACATCTAGTAGAAGAAGCATTAAAGTCAGATTTAGTAGAAGAGATAGTAGTATCAGAGAACTTACTAACCCAAAAGTATTCGACAATTTCTATGGAGAAGTAACTATAGTATCAGAAAATGTCTTTAAATCACTTACTGATACAGTAACTACACAAGGAGTAATAGCGGTATGTGAAAATAGAAAAATAAACAACTAGATATTACTAAATATAGTAGAGTTCTAATATTAGATCAAGTACAAGATCCTGGTAATTTAGGGACAATAATTAGGACTGCAGATGCATTTTCTTTTGATTGTATTATTCTAGGTAAAGGTACAACTAGTCATTTACGGGCAAAAAGTTATTCGTAGTACACAAGGTAGTAATTTCCATATAGATTGTTTTTGATAATATCGATATACTAGATTTAATTTCAAAAATGGATAACTTTTTATTTATACGCTACATCTTTTAAAAGGAGATAAATATCTTGAACAAATTGATAATGTTGGGGAGAAAGTAGCTGTTATTTTCGGAAATGAAGGTTCTGGAGTATCAGAAGAAATACTTGATAAAGTAAATAATTTACTCAAAATAAATATGACAGGTCAAGCAGAAAGTTTAAATGTGGCAGTAGCAGCAGGTATAGTAATGCATTATATTGCAACTAAAAATGTGAATAATTTACTAATTTCTTTAAGTATGTTATTATTGTAGTTGTGGAGAAAATATTAAGAGAGGTGAAGTCTAATGTTAAAAAAACACTAGCAGTAGATAAAAAGAGGAGATATTCTAACTGATGTAACTCTACAAAGGCTAAAAAGAACAGGATATAGTGTGGTTCTGGGTTGATTTTTGATCAACCAACACGTAGTGAAATTAACTTGCTATCAACATTCTTCAAGTTCCACGAACTTCTAATTGAAGATTGTTTAACACTTTACAAAAGACCTAAAAATAGAAATTTCTAGACAACAAATATTCCTAGTGTCACACGTATTAAAAATTCTGATGATGACTACGAAACTATTAATATGTTTGTTGGAAAAATTATATCGCAATATTCCACCTCTCTCATATAAGATATATAAATAAAATTATACCCTAAAAATTTTGCAACGTGGAGCTCAATATTCTCCCCTTCATGCAATGCTATATGCTAGTTTCAGAAATAGTAGAAGGTTATATTCCAATTATTTCTAAAAATCGAGAATCGTCTTGATGAAATTGAAGAATCTGATTTTTATAAATCAGGAAGTAAGATTATGGATGAAGTTTTTGAACTTAGAGGTGATTTACTAAAACTACGACGTGGATTACGTCCAATGCGAGAGGTACTACATAGATTTTTAGTATCAAGACGTGTTGAGATGACTGATAACGATAGAAAGTACTTCCATGATATTTATGATGACTTAGTTCAACAGACTGAAATCATTGAAGCTAACAGAGAATTAGCAAGTCGATATTAGGGAAAACTTATGACATACAACTCATTAAAGTCTAATATAATGATGACACTAACGGTTATATCTACTATTTTCCTTCCGTTAACCTTCATAGTTGGATTATACGGAATGAACTTTAAATATATGCCTGAATTAGAGTGGCAATACGGATATTTTCTTAATCTGTGCACACGCTTCTAATCGCATTTGGTATGCTGTGGGTATTTAAGAAAAAGGATGGTTGGATATGTTTAAATAACGTATCGTAAAAAGGAAGATATGTAATATATTCAAATTAACAATATATTTATTATGATACTTTTTCAAACTTTGCTTTAATAAAAGTTGATTTTTGGAAAAATTTTCATAGTACAATTGAAATAAAGATTTTGTAAGCATAGTATCTCTAGCTTTGGGATCATGTTAGCTATATGACGATTTTTAACTATATATGAATTGTCACTAAACCTGTTTAAGTAGAGTAGGGAGGAGTATATATGTCAGAAAATTGGAAAAAGAAATAGAAAAATAAACAAGTAAAATGATTTAGAAACATCTAGAGAAGATAGGTTTCTAGCATTTATTGGTGGGAAAAATAACTGTATATACTTACTATAGTTATATTATTAGGTATTGCTATATATTTATATACTGAAATATCATATGTATTTACACCGATTAATACGATAGTTTCAAGTATTATTACACCTATTATATTAGCGTATGTTTTTATTATATTTTAAACCTTTGGTTAATTTATTTTTCGAAAAATGCTCAGATTTGCTAGTAGCCTACTAGCAATATTAGCAGGAATTGTTGTTATACTAGTGGTTTATTATTGGCATGGTGCCGATAATAGTCGAACAAACACAAACATTAATAACATCTCATTCCCTAGATATATAGAGATGGTTAAAGAGTATTTAGATACATATTCAGATAATGCATATATGCAAGTTGTTAGTAGAGTATATAAATACAATTTAAATACTTCTAAAATTAGTTCTGAAGCTGTAACTATTGCAACATCAGTTGCCCAGGGAGTTGCTTTCATCATTATCAGCTACAGCGACCATATTAATGACAATGCCTTTTGTATTATTCTTCTTACTAAAAAGATGCATCTAAATTCAATGAATATTTAGTTAATTTATTACCAAAAATTAAAAAAACCAATTGCTGATACTATTGATGAAATAGATAATAAAGTCGGGTCTTATATTCAAGGGCAAATGTTAGTATCACTTTGTATAGGAGTAATGTTATATATTGTTATACTATTATAGGCTGCACTATGGTTTCTCATTAGCAACGATTGCAGCATTCTAAGCATAGTACCTTATATAGGCCAATTATAGCTATAACACCAGCAATGTTAGTCGCTGCATCAACAAGCTGGATAATGGTTGTAAAAATGCTTGTAGTTTGGGGGGTAGTTCAATTCCTAGAAGCAAATATTATTTCTCCAAATATTATGGGTAAAAGCATGGATATGCACCCACTTACAGTTATTTTTGTAATTTTAATTGGTGTTAATCTAGCAGGTGGTTGGAGCAATCTTAGTATTCCAGCATACCAATGTTAAAAAGTACTAGGTTCAAAAATCCAAGAAGCTGTAACAGCAAGATATAATAAATAGTTATGATTAAAATGAGAAGTCTTAGAGAGTTAACTCTAAGATTTCTATTTTTATAACTGATTGATACCAACAAAAAGTCAAAATAAACAATGTATCTAATTATTAAGAAAAATTTAATGGAACTCCAAGTATATATTGTATAATATTTTTATATTACATAAAAATAATAGAAATAGATGACTAGGAGTAGAAGTAGATTATACTAGGTACTGTTAGGATTGATGAACAAAGAATATAATAGATGATAGAGAGTTACCCTTATTTCGTAGAATAATATAAATGAACATAAAATATATCAAATTTTTAAAAATACTCTTAAGGTTATTGTTGTAATATAAAGATAAATATCGGTATATTGGTTTTAAAACCAGTCTTAATATGATATAATTATGAGGTTAAATATAAATTAATGAGGTTTGATAATTATGAGTATGAGTGAAAAATTTAATAATTTATTTTGTAAGTGAAGAAGATTTTGAAGATGAAGAAATAGTTGAAAACGCACCAGAAGTACAAGAAGAACCAAGAAAAAGAGTTTCAAAGGAGAAGCCAGTGAGTAGTAAACAACCAGTAAATCCAATTTTCAAACAGAGAGGAAACAATGTAGTATAACGGAACCACTTGTTTTTTGCTGATAGTAAAGATATTGTTGATGATATTAAAATAAAGTTGTAATTATTAATCTAGCTAAATTAGATATAGAAACAGCAGATAGATTATTAGACTTTATTTCAGGTGGAATATACGCTCTAGATGCTAGATTAAAAACTATTGGGGAAGATATTTATCTTTGTGTTCCTAATGGTGTTGAAGTTTCTGGAGACTTTTACGAAGGAGAGTACTAATATTGTTAAATATAACAGAATATATTTGGGTATATAAATTTGTATCTTACCTTTTCACATTTTATTATTATGCTATTTTTGCCTACATATTAATGTCCTGGGTACCGCAAATTAGAAATACATTTATTGGTGAATTTTAACCGCTATATGTGAGCCATTTTTAAAGTTATTTAGAAAAATTATACCACCAGTAGGAATGTTAGACATTTCACCAATCGCTGCAGTTTTTGCCTTTAGGTTTAATACAACGACTAGTATTCTAAAAAGTATTGTTTGGGTAAATAATAGTTATGAAAAAGATAAATTTTGTAGCAACAGCATCTAATGAAGAAAAAGAAATTGCAGAAAATTTACTACAAACTGTAAGTTTTCTGGAAAATCGAAATACAGCAACAAGGTTTCTTACAAATTTTGAGCAAATTGTTCTTAGTAAAGTTGATGCATATAATTATCCAGAGTACAAAGTTGAATTTTTGGTGGATATGAAGGTAGTGAAAGGAAAAGCCAAAAATAATTTCTAATGAATACTATGATATTGAATATGATATAGTTTGTCTAAAAAGCCGACTATACTAATAAATTTAATAAAATAGAACACAGAAATGTACTTGGGACAGTTCATAATTTTAGGAATTAATTTTTAATAGAGTAGGAGATATAGTAGTTTCGGAGAATTCTATTTATATATTTGTAGATAGAGAAATTGCTGACTTTATCAAAAATGGAACTAACAAAAATTGGTAGAGTTAGCCTTGAATTCAAAGAAGTTAGTGAACTAGATATTGATATAAAAAGAATTTCAAGATTTTGAAATAGTAACTTCATCATTTAGAATTGATTCAATTGTCGCCAAAATTACTAATAAATCTAGAAGCAAGGTTAAGGAATTTTTAGAACAAGAATTTGTTAAAACTTAATCATGTAACAGTAAAAATGGTGAAAAATAAAATGTGTGTAGATGACATATTATCAATAAGAAAAATATGGTCGTTTTACAATTAAGAATTTTTGAACAAAATAAAAAGTTTAAAAATATAGATTAACAATATCAAAACTAATATGATAAACTAATCTCTTTTTAAGATTAGTTTATCTTTTTATCGAACTTGATAAAAATAAAAATAGAGTCAGGAGATTTTTATGAATATAAAAGATATATATTGCCTGATGTTTTTTAAGTTTTTCGTGCATCCTTTCTGCTTGTTCACATTCAAATAGTAGTAGTGGAAACAATACTATTCAGGAAGAAGAAAATCTCACTTTAGAAGGGATTTGAAAAGTAAAAGATTTTTCTGAAACTGTTTATAATATAATTATTGATATTGGTGGTTCAGAGAAGAACGAGCTAAAGCTTTAAAAGATTATTATAATAATGTTGATTTGAAATTAACAATAAAAAGATAAAAGAAGTCGTAATAAGCAACAGATTTTGATGTTAAAGACTTATTTGAAGCCGATTTTTAAACGTTCTGGGTACGAAAAAGATACAAAGACATAGAACAATTTATAAGAAGCAGAGAATCAATGTTTAAGTTATCACAAAAATACAATTACAACATACTGAATCTTCTTTTGAGAATAATGTAATAAAGTGTTAAATTGAAAGATGGAGTGTTAGATCTAGATAAACAAACTATATCTTTTCAGGAAACTCCAACAATTGATGGATTTTATACATTAGGAATAGAAACGACAAAAATTAGAAAAAGAGCCACTAACATTTAATTATAAAATTGAAGGTAAAGAACTTATACTAACAGTATCAGGAAAATAGAAAATAAAAGACCAAACAGTAATAATTAGAATTTACAAAAAGATTAATAAGGAGAATTACTATGAATATAAAAAGAATTAAAAAGTATATATTACCAATATTTTTGAGTCTTACATGTGTGCTTACAGGATGTTCGCAATCTAATGGTAATAACAATATAACACAAAAAGAAGAACAAAGCCTTGAAGGAACATGGAAGGTAAAAAGATTTGTCTGAAAACAGTTCACAGTATAATAGCGTTTCTGGAGTCGGTACAGAAGAGCGTGCTCAGGCCATAAAAATTATTACAATGAAGCAGATATGAAAATTAATAATAAAAAGATAAGGGTGTTGTTTTAACAAATAGATTTGATGCTAACAAACTATATGAAGCAGATTTTAAGCGTTCAGGGTATAAAAGACATAAAAGATTTTAGATGATTTTAGTAATGCTTTTATGTTTAATCTTGCTAAATCAAAAATTAGAACTTTGTACTGATGCTTCTATTGAAAATAGTGTCATTAATATTAAAGCAAAAGATGGTGTTTTAGATACCGAGAATAAAACTATATCATTTCCTGAAACTCAAGAATTGATGATTTATATCTTTTAGGAATATATACTGATAAAAGAGATAAAATTTCGTAACATTTAATTATAAATTGGAAAATAATGAATTAATTTCTAACTGTATCAGGGGAAAATAGGTACAGAACAAACAGTAGTAGTTAAATTTATCAAAAGAAAAAATTAATGAAAGAGGTAGTTTTAACAATAAAGGTTAAATTACCTTTTTCATGTATAAAAAGTTGAGGTAGTATAGGGTATATAATTAAGTGTTAGCAAAATTTTATATTTAAAGAGGATAGCATGAAAAATTTAATAACGAAAATGCTGGATCTTTACAAAACAAACCTCTAAGTACAAGAGTATAGTTAACTATATTTTCTTTGGGGGTTTGCACAACATTAGTTAACGTAGTAACTTACTTTATTTTGTATTACTATGGGATGGGAGTAAAAGGCCAGCTAACTTAATATCGATAACATTATCAATTTTATTTTGCTTACTTTGTTAATGCGAGATATGTATTTAATTCAAAAAGCTGTTGGATTTAAAAAGTTTTTCTATGAATTAGCAAAATTTTTCACAGCGAGATTATCTACACTAGTTATGAAGTATTCGAGTTGAATTCTTATTTATCTAGGTATGAATGCGTACTTATTCTAAATTTATTATTCAATTTCTGTAGTGTAGTCGCTAATTATGTAATTAGTAAATTTTTAGTATTTACGAAGGAGAAAAATAACTATGAAATGGTTTTATAACAGATATGGATGGTACTTTTTAAATGATAGCAGTAGCACCAAATGCTCAGTGATGTAATTGTAAAATTACAAGAGAAAAGGAAAGTAAATTTATAATTGCGACAGGGAAGACCAGATATAGCGATAAAGCATTATTACTATAATCTAGGTATGAATGACTTGTAATATCAAATAATGGTAGTTTAATAAGAAATCTACAACAGGGGAGATTGTTTATCAAAAGAGCTTCAAAATTGAAGAAGTTGAAACAATCTTTAATATGTTTAAAGAACTAAATGATGATAGTATAGAATTCCATGTTTACACATTGAATTACATATACCAGGATAGACTATCATTTAGCATGGCAAGAATGAAACGTATAGGAAAAGGATATGCCTGAAGAATTAAAAACTCCTATGTATGTTCATGAAGATATATTAGGAGAAAAATCATAATGAAAGTTGCCAAAAGTTATGATGATTGCTAAAAGATCATGATAAGATAGAAAAATTCTATAAAGAAGTAGCAAAAGTGTTACTCTGTTGATGGAACTTTTTCAGTAAACTGATTTCTTTTGATATTATGCCTAAAGGTTGTAAACAAAGGAACAGCTATTCAAAAGCTTGCAGAGCATTATAATATTCCTATAGGGACAATGTAGTATTCGGAGATAACTTTAATGATGAAAGAGATGTGTCGATGTAGCAGGTTGGAGCGTTTGTCCTAATAATTCTAGTCAAGTAATCCAAGATATGTGTGATGAAGTTATAGGAAATAACAACGACTTCTCGGTTATAGAATATGTTAGAAATATTATGAAAAATCAAAAATAACCCTCTTGCTAACTTGGGAAAATTTGATAAATTAAAGGGTAGCGTATTAATTTTTAAAGATAGTAAAAATTAGGATAGATTTATAATTTTTGCTATATATTGTACAATGAAAAATTAAAATAAAGGAGAAACTTTCATGAGGGAAGAAAACAAGGAAAACGAAAATTTAGTCGTATTCTTGCTTTTTATCATTAGTAGTTATTGTTTTAACTTCAATAGGTTTGACAGCACAATCTAATGCGAAGAAAGTAAACTTAGGACTAGATCTTCAAGGTGGTTTTCGAGAAGTTCTTTATCAAGTAGAGCCACTTAGAGAAGGTCAAACTATAGATGAAGCAGCTGTAAAAGCAACAGCAGATACTATCAGTAGACGTATATATTCTGGGGTTAGTGAACCAGTTATCAGCCGTAGAATCAGGTAATAGAATCAGGGTTGAGTTAGCGGGAGTTAAAGACCAAGAAAGTGCCTGTAAGTCTTATCAGCACAAGCTAATTTAACAATTCGAGACGTTGAGGATAATGTGACTTCTAGATGGATCTGATTTACAAGAAAAACGGAGCATCTCAAGGACACGATCAGAATTCTAAACCAGACGTTAATTTAAAAATTAAAAGATGGTGAGAAATGTATAAAATCACTTCAGATATAAAGTCACTGGTGGTCAAAAACCTATTGGTAATTTGGATGGACTATAGTGATGGTGATTCATTTAAAGCAGAAGCCTCTAAGAAAATCCAAAAATACATATCAGCACCACAAGTAACTCAAACTATTAATTCTACAGATGTTCAAATTACAGGTAACTTTACAGTAAAGAAGCTAAAGAAATGGCAGCATTACTTAACTCTGGTGCTTTACCAGTTAAAACTTACTGAAATCTATTCTAACTCTGTAGGAGCTCAATTCGAGCTGATGCACTATACCAAACAGTATTAGCTGGGGCAATAGCACTTGGAATTATCTGTGCATTTATGCTATTAGTATATAGATTACCAGATTTGTAGCCAGCATAATGATGGTTGCATATGTATATCTAACTGTAGTATTCTTTAATATGATGTTCGGGTTCTAACGCTACCAGGTATTGCAGCGCTAATCTTAGGGGTAGGTATGGCGCAGTCGATGCTAATATCATCATGTATGAAAGAATTAAAGAAGAAGTCTCTCGCAGGATATCCACTGCAGCTTATCTAGATGGGGCTAAACAATCTATTATGGACCATCTTTGACTCGCAATTTACAACAGTAATTGCCGCTGTAGTACTATTTATCTTTGGCACAAGTGAAAGTGTTAAAAGGTTTCGCGACTATGTTATTACTATCTATCTTAGTCAGCTTCTGCAACTGCGTGGTTTGGTACCAGGATTATTACTAGCTTATTAGTAAAGTTCATCTATTTAATAATCATCCAGGATACTGGTGTACTAGGCAATCATGAATCCAAATTTGGTATTAATTCATTAAAACTTTACCAACCAAATTTGAATGGTTGTTTGTCTTTACCAAACATATGATTCCTTGTATCAGTATTGCTATTATGATAGCAGCAGGAACAGTCTCACCAAGCATGTATAAAACTTAACTTAGGAATAGACTTTCTAGTGGTACTCGTGGCTGACGTTGCAGCAAATACAGACTAACCACTGGAGCAAGTCAAACAAGATTTAGATCTCATTAAAATGTAAAGAAGAAGATAGTTTTATCACAAGATACAAGCAACTGTTCATTCAAAAGACAGTTTTGAACAAGAAAAATCAATAGAAATAAAAGAATACTTCTGCTAAGAAATACAACAAAAGATGCAAATCTAAGGTTGTATCGCCAGTTATTGGTAAAGAATTAGTAAAATGCAATATACATGCGCTTCTTTATGCAGCTACGGGTATAATTATTTATGTAGCGTTTAGACTGGAAACGGAGAATGGGATAACGAGTGTTATAGCACTTCTCACATGACGTAGCAGTTAGTAATATTTATGGCTAGCTTTACTCTGTTTAGAAATTGATATTACATTTATTGCAGCTGTATTAACAATTGTTGGATACTCAATAAACGATACAATCGTTAGCATTTGACAGGATTAGGAAACATATGCGTCACGAAAAACTAATTACAACTAAGGAACAAATTTACAAAATTGTTGATTGTATCATTAAGCACAAAACTCTAACACGCTCTATTAACACGGTATTAACAGTTATTATAACAGTTGTGGTGATGTTATTAGTAGGAAGTAGCTCCCATCTACTCATTTAATGTAGCATTATTAATTGATTAGTATTTGGTCTATATTCTTCACTATTTATTGCAGCTCAACTATGGGCAGTACTAAAAAGTTAAAGAATTGAAAATAGGGAAAATTGGAAGTTAAAAAGTACGTCAATCTCCTAAAAGAAAAAGAAAAGAAAATGATAAAGTACTAGTTCAATTATTTAAAAAGGTTCGGAGATTTTCAGAGCCTTTTTGATAAGTGATAATATTTTATATTTTTAAAAGTAATAATTAGTTCAAGATGATAGTACATCGTAAAGGAGGAGTTAATCTCCCTTTCTTTTAAGTTGAATTTCTGATATAATGATAAAAATGATTAGGAGATTATTATATTAATAAAACACCGTGCAATCACAGATTAGAGCAACTAGAAATTATGAAGCAGAAACAGAGACTAGAATCAACGGTTATAAAACGAGCAGCAAGGCTCTTGTGAAGACTTACGCAAGTGAAGATGATATGCGAAGTTAATTAATATGAAGAAAATGAAAGATAAGAGATAGAAATTAATCTATCTTTTTGTTGAGGAGACAAATACGAGGGCAAAACTATTCATACGTGTGAAGAAAAATTGAAAAATGAGAACCCTTTAAAATTAGTGCGTGTTTGAGAAGTTTTGAAACAAAATAAGGTATGTTGATATGTCTGTGTTGCATATGACATTCTTGAATTATTTTTCGCTAAACTGGTAAAAGTATATACAATAGTATCATATTAACTGCATATTTGAAATTTGTGGTTGAGTTTAAAATGTGATATAATTAAAATATTATAGCAAAGAGGGTAGTTTATAATGGAAATGCTGTTTAAAACCATAGCGGGAGCATGTTTATCTAATACTGTTTATCTCACTTATACTGAATTTGTTTTGTCTTCCTTTACCTGGAGAAACAATGATGCTTCTGCAGGTATTATGGCTTATGGAGGACATGGAAGCTACCCTAGGTGTGTTATTGCAAAGTGCCCTGGGTACTATAATAGGTATGCAGTTTTCTTACAGTAGTAGCAGACTAGGGGTTAAAGCGCAGTTGATAAATATGGAACTTATATTGGACTTACACTGTGATAGAAATGACAAAAGCGTCGGACTTTTTAATAAGTATGGTAACGTAGTGATATTTGTTGCGTATTATCTTCCAGGAGTTAGACATATTTTCAGTTATTTCCGGAATTACAAAAGTTAATGCGAAAATCCATGCTATATTCAACGGTTGGAGGAATACTGATGGGTTGGAAACATTTATTACATTAGGTTATATTTTTGGACCGGTGCTAAAACACCTATTCCACTTAATGCATAAGTATGGAAATATTAGTATGCATTATAGGAGCAATTAGTTTTATTTGGATATCTTATCTATAAAAAGTAGGAGCAAAAGATTTTCCAATTTTCATAAGAAAACAGATAAAAATATTAATAATACCATTTATTATTGGAATAGTAATAGTTATGTCACTAATATTATCAGAATACCAAGATTTGATATGAAATTTATTTCGGATATGGTATTCCAAGTTTGTATAGTACTTTTAGTAGTAGTATTCTTATATTATATAAGAATCACTTTAAAAATATGACTAGTAAGAAAACTACTAGTAGTTGTAGATTATCAAAAAGATTTTGTTGATGGTGCACTTGGAGCACCAGGGACCAAAGAACTTGAACCAATTATTGTTGAGAAAGATTGAACAATATAAAGACAATCAAGATGTTATATTTACAAAAGATACACATTATACTAACTACTTAACAACACGTGAAGGGAAACACTTACCAGTTGAGCATTGTATAATAGATTCTGAAGGACACGCTCTATATGGTAAGGTTGCTGACTATGAAAAATGCTAAAAAGGTGTTTAATAAAACAACTTTTGGAAGTAGAGAATTAGCAAAATATATTTCACGAAGTGATTATGAAGAAGTAGAATTTTGTGGTTTAGTATCAAATATTTGTGTACTAAGTAACATTATAATGACTCCAAACTTTAATGAAAAGTAGAGATCTATGTTGATCTCAAAAAGCAACAAAAAGGTTTAAGTGATGAAGTTGATTCAACATTTAAAACTTATTTACAAAATCTAACGGTAAATATAAAGGAATAGAAGGAATAGATGTGAGAGAATTAAGAGTCGAGAAAGCTTTTTAGTTCTCTATACTATAATACGCTTTTTCAGAAAAATATTAGAAAATTTTTAAATATTATGGTAAAATTGTAGCAAAATAAAAAGGATGGTGTAGTTATGAATTATTTATTAATATCTCCGAACTTTCCTAAGAGTCAAGAATATTTTGCAGCAAGACTTAAAGAAAAAGGAATAACTGTATTAGGTATTGGTTCAGAAAGCTGCGAAGAGCTAAGCCCTAGACTACAAGAGGTAATTACAGAGTATTTTAAAGTTAATAATTTAGAAGACTATAATGAAGTGTTAAAAAGCTGTAGCTTTTTCTAACGTATAAACACGGGAAAATAGATAGAGTAGAATCAAACAATGAATATTGGCTAGAATTAGACGCAAAAATTAGGGAGGACTTCAATATTGATGGAGTAAAAACCTAGTGAGTTATTACTAACAAAAATATAAAATCTAGAATGAAAGATGTTTTTAGAAAAGCTGGAGCAAGAGTAGTAGAAGGTCTTTCTATAAGCAGCAAAGTTGAACTAAATGCTGCAATTGAAAAACTAGGATTGCCGGTAATAGCTAAACCAGATAATGGTGTAGGGTCAGCTAATACTTATAAACTATTTACTGAAGAAGATGCAGCTAATTTTAAAAAAATACTTGGGATGAAAGTATAAGTTACTTTTTAGAACAATATATTGATAATGCAGTACTTTTGTACATATGATGGATTAATAGATAGAGAAGGGAATGTAGTATTCGATACAAGTTTTACTTACAGTTTGCCAACCTTTGATTTAGTAAATAATTCATTAGACTATTATACAGATATTGAACCAGAAATTGATGATAAATTAGTAGAAATCGGTCAAAACATTGTTAAACAATTCGGGATGAAGGAAAGATTTTTCCATATTGAATTCTTTAAGCTTCCCTGATGGAGAATATATTGCTTTTAGAATATAATAATCGTATAGCAGGTGGGATAACTCTAGATTTATATAACTACGCGTATAATTGCGATTTATGTGAACTATATGCAAAAAGTAGTAGTAGGTGAAGAAGTACCAAAATATGAAACTAGTAACTACACGGCAACTGTATCTAGACGAAATAAATATAATTATAAATACTCAGAAGACGATGTTAATATTGAATACCATGAAAAAATCAGAATGGTAGAATATGTACCTGGAGTTTTTGCGGAAGCTATGGGAGATATAATTTTTATAGTAACAGTGAAGTTCAAAAGAAGAATTATATGAAATTATAAACTTTATTCAAGAAAAATTGATTAAGAATTAGGGGAGGATTTATGAATAAAAATCTAAACGAATAATAAACTTTTAGTTTATATAATTTTTAGGAGCTATAGTCGGTTTTTTGTAGGAAACTATGCAGGAAGAGTGATTTCACAACAAGAAAATCCTAATGTACTTTTTAATTATTCTAGCACTTGTTCTAGGAGTAGTAATACAAATTATTGTTCATGAAGCAGGACATTTAATATTTGGTTTACTTACTGGATACAAATTTGTTAGTTTTAGAATATTTGATTTTAAAATTAGAAAAAGACAGTAATGATAAACTTAAATTAAGGTTTCAACATGTAAAGGTACTCTTGGACAATGCTTAATGAAGCCACCAAAAATATGAAAAGGAAAATTCCCATATAAACTATACTTAGTGGGTGGAGTTTTGAGGAATTTGATATTTTCGGTTGCTATTTAGTTTATCTATCCAAGTATATAGTACACTAATGATTGCTATTGTAGGACTAGTATTAGAGTTTCCAATGCAATACCATCAGGTTTTAATGATGGTATGACTTATAAGCATCTCATTAGAAAATGAAACTAATAAATATGTTTTTGTACTTAACATTAATAGTTAATTATTACGCTAGTATTGGTAAATCTTATATTGAAGAAAATCCTAGTGAATTAGAAAAATTAAAATTTAAAATAGAAAAACGAAAATTATCAAACAGACTTTTTAAAGTTTTCTAGAGTTTGATTATTATCAAGAACAATTTGATTTTGAAAAAGCATATGATGGACTTTTAGATTTTTATAAAGAAAAATCCAGATATGATATTACCATACAAAATAGAAGCAACGAAACTATTAATCTTCTTAATGTGTTTACTAGATAAAGAAAAATCCTTTGTTAGAGGAATTGCTAAGTGATCCATATACAAAAATCTAGTCTTAAATCTGATATACCTCAAAAATAAAAACTATTAATGCAGTAGTGGAATGGAAAGTAAATAATAATTCTAAAAAGCATTAGAACTATTGGAAGAAGGTAAAAAGATTTTTGAATAAGAGTCCACACCTTCATGCACAAATTATGGAAGAAAAATATATAAACTATGTTGAAAATTTAATGAAAAAAAGAAAATAAAAAGACGATGTATTTTTACATCGTCTTTTTCTTTAATGTTATTTTTGGTTTCTTTGATATTAGTGCTGAGAAGTCCAAATCATCATACTTAGATTTATTTAGTCCTGTCATGAGAGTCAAAAATCAACGTCTGGAAATAATGGATCAAAAATTATCATCGCTAGTTTGCTGTTTAACTGTTTCTTCAACTAAGGGCTTTTTAGAAATAAGTGATTTAATGTCTAAGTTATCATATTTATTCTCTTCGAAATTTTTTTATTAGTCATATTTTTGAGTATATTCTATTTCAATACCTTCCATATTGCTATTCGTTTGTTCCATTTCATTTTGATTATAAAATAGAACACCATATTCTTCTAATAATTCTTCTTTTGAATAATTTTTAAGCGGATCATCGATAGAATTTACAGTGCTTTCATATATTGCTTTAACTATCGTATCATCAGTATGAAGTTGTGAAGATTTAATATCCCAAGAAGAAATAATACGGTCTAATATATCTAATTGGTTATCAGATAGTAGGGGAAGGATACTTTTAATTTTATTTATTTTATCCATTATTGTGCACTAAGTCTTTTCTATCAGATTTTCAAGAAAGTCTATAGTCATTTCCCCAATTTTCAAGTTCATTAAGAACATTATGAAACTTTTGACCAATTTCTGTTAAACTGTATTCTACTTTAGGTGGTATTTGTGCGTAGACTTTTCTATTGATTAATCCATCTTTTTCTAGTTGTTTAAGCTGTTTTGTTAAAGTAGCTTGGGTAATAGTACCTAACTCACGTTGAAGTTCATTAAATCTCACTGCTTTTCCTTCAAGTAAATGGAGTATTAAAATTGTCCATTTACCTGATAATATTTTTTGTGTAGTAAAGAAGGGGCAAACCCCAAATAATTCTTTTTCTTTCATTTTTTGAAAAACTCCTAATTATTTTTTATTGATACAATCCATTTCTATCTAAAAAGATACTGACTATACACGTACTTGTATATTTATTTGTATATGATAATATTAATATATATTAATTATAAAAATAAAAAGATAAATTTAGCAAGTAGCTAAAATGGAGGAATCGAAAATGACAAACGCAAAAAATTTATATCAAAATAGAAGAAGCCAATATGCACTAGGTAAAAATTTACCACTAGCAGAAAACGAAGTATTAGAAATCATTGATAATGCAGTTAAATATTCACCAAGTGCCTTTAATTCACAAACTGCTCATGCAGTAGTTTTATTAGGTGATAACCACCAAAAACTTTGGGATATTACTTTTGAAGAACTAGGTAAATTCTTACCTAATGAAGATGCAAAAGCAGCAACTAAAGCAAAACTTGATGGATTTGCTGCAGCTTATGGAACTATCTTATTCTTCGAAGATCATGATGTAGTTAAAGGATTACAAGAACAATTTCCATCATATGCTGATAACTTCCCATTATGGTCAGAACAATCAACAGGTATTGCATCATTTGCAGTATGGAATGCATTGGCTGAAGCAGGTGTAGGTGCAAATATTCAACACTACAACCCAGTAATTGATGAAAGAGTAGCTAAAGAATGGAACATTCCTGCTAACTTAGTACTACGCGCTCAAATGCCATTTGGTGAAATAGTAGGTGAACCAGCTCCGATAGAGAGAAAATCTCGTGTAAGAGTAGTAAAATAATTAAGAAAAGGAACTCTGATTGATTCAGAGTTTTTCTTTAATAAATTATAAAATATTCATAAGAATATATTAAAATATTAAAATGATATTATGATAACGAGGCTTTGCAGTTACTTATATAATAGCAAATATACAAATTTACTAAGTTTATATGTTATTATAAATTAGAATATATTTAATGTGCGTTTAAAAATATACAGGCAAAATTTATTGAAGCGCATTCATATATAGGTAGTATTTGTAAAAATACAAAATGTATAAGGAGATATATATCATTATGAGTAAATTAAATAAAAGAAAATTTTTAAAATGTTTTATAAATGGAGAGTGGACTGATTCAGAAGATAAATCAGTTATGAAAGCATATAATCCTGCTAACTCTGAATATTTAGCAAGCTTTCCAGACGCGACAGAGGGAGATGTAAATCGTGCTGTTAAAGCTGCTAAAGATGCATTTAAAAACTTGGAAAAACAACAGTAAGTGAACGTGCAGCATTATTAAATAAGATTGCAGATATAATTGATGCGAATATTGAGCTATTAGCTAACTACAGAAAGTTTAGATAATGGTAAACCAATTCGTGAGACAATGGCTGTTGACGTGCCATTCAGTGCAAAACATTTTTAGATATTTTTGCAGGCTGTATCTTAGCAGATGAAGGTCAAGCAACTATATTAGAAGAAAAATTCTTAAGTTTAGTATTAAGAGAGCTCTATAGGAGTAGTAGGACAAATTATTCCTTGGAACTTTCCATTCTTAATGGCAGCTTGGAAAATTGCTCCAGCATTGGCTGCAGGGAATACAATCGTCCTAAAACCATCAAGCTTAACTTCATTAAGCTTACTAACATTCGTAGAATTAATTCAAGATGTACTTCCAAAAGGTGTATTAAACGTAGTAACAGGGCGTGGAAGTAAATCAGGAGAATTCTTAAAAAATCATGAAGGGTTAAATAAACTAGCATTTACTGGGTCTACAGAAATTGGTAAGAAAATTGCTGTGGCGGCTGCTGAAAAATTAATTCCAGCTACATTAGAATTAGGAGGAAAATCAGCTAATATTATCTTAGATGATGCTGATATCGAAAAAGCATTAGATGGTGCTCAACTTGGTATCTTATTCAACCAAGGACAAGTATGTTGTGCTGGTTCTAGAATCTTTGTTCAAGAAGGAATCTACGATGAATTCGTAGAAAAAGTAAAAGAAAGATTCAATAAAATTAAAATTGGTGATCCATTAGATCCAAATACTCAAATGGGTAGCCAAATTGATGAAAAACAAGCAGAAAAAATCGTAAACTACATTGAAATAGCTAAAAAAGAAGGTGGAGAAGTTCTTGTTGGTGGAGAACGCTACACAGAAAATGGTTGTGACAAAGGTGCACTTTGTTAAACCAACATTAATCACAGGTGTTAACAATACTTGCCGTATTGCTCAAGAAGAAGTATTTGGACCAGTATCAGTAATTATCAAATTCAAATCTGATGAAGAAGTTATTGAACAAGCAAACGATAGTGAATATGGTCTTGCAGGAGCAGTATTCTCTAAAAACATCACTAGAGCACTAAATATTGCGAGTAGTGTAGAAACAGGAAGAATGTGGGTTAACACTTATAACCAAATTCCAGAACACGCTCCATTCGGAGGATACAAAAAATCAGGTATCGGACGTGAAACTCATAAAGTTATCTTAGAACACTATTCTCAAATGAAAAATATCTTAATAGATCTTTCAGATGATGTGTCAGGATTCTATAGCTAATATATTTATAATAATCCAAAAAGTTCTTAGTTTTAAAACTAAGAACTTTTTTATTATTGGTTCACATTAGAAAAGTCACTCTGTACAAAAAGTCAGTAATTCTTGTAAATTTTCAGGATAATTTTTCATTTTTAATTAGCAATTTATATCCAGAAGGATAGTCAGTACCTGTAGCTTTTAGGAATCTATCTGTTCGGGTATTAAATAAGCCGTCATCTAGTGAAATTGTGCTAGAATCAGCTTCTAATGTTGTTACTGTTGTAAGATCAATGAAATAAATGGCTTTTATGGTAACTAATCAAACAATCCTTATAGACAGAGACTTTCAAATTATCATTATTATAAAATGAATTAGTTATAATTAAATCTAAATTGTTATGTAATTCAGGTATTTTGTTGTAAAGTTTATCGTATGTTTCATTTACAAATTTTCTTAGTCCTATTTCCTTTATAAGTAGTGAATAAACCGATAAGAATAGCTATTAAACCAGCTCCAAAGGAACATCCAGCTCTTCTTATCTTGTTTTGATATAGATAAATAAGTGATTCCTGAAAGTTTTTAATTCAGCATTAGAGTTTTTATTGTTGTAATAACATAACTGTAGTTTTTGATACGGGCTTCAGTAGGTTTTTGCAGTACGAGTATTATGGTATTCAACTGCAATTTCTTTTTGGATTTGAAGCTAGAGAATCATTTTGTTCAATTAAAGATTTAATAGTACTATCTCCAGATTTAGCCTGAACACCAATTAAACTACCATCTTTCTTATACTGAATAGCATATATTAATGTTCCATCATCTATTTCACCTATTGGTTCTGGAAAAACTTTATAGACGTTAAGTACAACTGATTCACCATTTTTAACTTTGGTAGATTCACTATTAAAGATAGCATTATTTTTCTTTAATGATTCGACATTATTAGAAGTATAACCAAAAATAAATTGACCAAATACCGAGTCCCAGTAATAATTAATGCTGCAATAATATTAAAAATAAATCCTGCTGATCGATTTTCTTTTATCATAATAATTTCTCCTAAATAAATTTTTAATAATAACTATTATAAAATATAGAATGTAAATTTTGAATAAATTTCAAATTAATAAAAATATAATAGCAATATTATTATATCATAATTAATAAAAACATATAAAATTAATAAATATAATATTTACTAGTTATAAAAATTAACAATTATTTAAGAAATAAGTAAAATTAAAAAGAAAGAATTTTACTAAAAAGTTGGGAATTGGTTAAAATAATAATAATAATATATCTACAAATATAATAATTATTGTGATACAATATATAAGTGTAAAAGCGTTTTTTATAGATTGAATAAAGGAGATAAAATATTATGGAAAAATAAAGTTTGGTATCTAGGGTTAGATATTGGTACTGCAAGTGTTGGTTGGGCTGCAACAGATACAGAATATAAGATTATTAGAAAAATAAAAAGACTATGGGGAGTAAGGCTATTTGAAGAAGCTACTACTGCTCAAGAAAAAGAAGAACATTTCGTTCTAATAGAAGAAGACTAGCAAGAAGAAAATGGAGACTTAACTTATTAGAAGAACTATTTAGTGAAGAAATAGCAAAAAGTAGATCCTAATTTCTACTTAAAACTTAGAGAAAGTAAATATCATTATGAAGATAAAACTCATAAAGTGCCTTTTTGCTATTTTTCAATGATAAAGATTATACTGATAAAGATTACTACAAAGAATACCCAACTATTTATCATTTAAGAACTAGTTTAATGACAGAAAAGAACCAGATATTAGAAAGGTATTTTTTAGCTATTCATCATATACTGAAAAAAATAGAGGCACTTCTTATTACAAGGCCAAAGTTTTTAAAGATGGTAATATAAATAATCTAATAAAAAGAATTATTAGAGTTAGATATACTACATCACGATTTAGAAGTAAATAATGAAATTGTAGAAAATATAAAAAAATATAGCAATAGAGAAAAAGAATTTAACTGAAAAATTAATAGTTTAAAAAAACTATTTCCAAAAGAAAAACAATTACTAGAAGTTTTTTAGAGGTTATCTTAGGAGGTAAAAGTTCTTTAGATAAAATATTCGCTATTGAAGAATATAAAGAATTAGACGCTAGTGTAAAATCAATATCTTTCAAAAGAAAAAGTGTATGAAGAAGTACGTCATGATTATGAACAAATTCTATCAAATTACATCGAATTACTAGACTTAGCAAAAATTAGTATATGATAGCATTATTCTTTCAGATGTGAAAAAGAAGGTAAAACTTTATCCGAATCGAAAAGTAGAATTGTTTGAAAAAGCATAAAGCTGATCTTGCTGAATTAAAAAGCATTGGTTAAAAGTGGTTCTAAGCTTTCAGAAGAAAAGAAAGATGAGCTTTATAGAATAATCTTTTAAAGAAGATAATGATAAAGGTACTAACTATGTTAATTATATTAAGGATAGTAAAGAAGGGAAAAGGTTGTTCATATGATGACTTTAAGAAGTTTTTAGTAAAAGAGTTACAAAACTTGAAGATAGTGAAGAAAAATAAAAATTCTTACTGATTTAGAATTAGAAACTTTCTTACCATTACAACGTACAAAAGATAATTCAGTAGTACCATATCAAATACATGAGAGAAGAACTGATTAAAATATTAGAGAATGCAGAAAATACTATAGCTTCTAAAAAGAAAAAGACGAAAGTGGTTATACAGTAAAAGAAAAATAGTTCAATTACTTGAATTTAGAATACCATATTATGTAGGACCACTAAATTCACATAAAAAGCTAATGAAGGTGGATATGCTTGGTCTGTATGAAATAAAGGTGAGGAAAATACACCAGTAACTCCTTGGAACTATTCTAAAGTAATTAATGAAAGTGCTAGTGCAGAAAAATTTATTACTAATTTAACTAATAAAATGTACATATTTAAAAGGGGAAGAAGTTTTACCTAAACACTCATTATTATACTCAGAATTTGCATTATTAAATGAACTTAATGTGCTTAGATATGATGGTAATAGAATAAGTATTGAGCACGAAATACGATAATAGAGAAGTTATTTAAAGAACAAGGTAAAAAGTTACGAAAAAAGTATTAAGGATTTATTAAAAAGCTGAAGGATTTATAAATGGTAAAGGTGAAATTTTCGGTATAGATATAACGGTAAAAATGATCTTAAATCATATAGAGACTTTAAAAAGATTTTAGGTGATAAATTCAATACTGAACATGTGGAAAAATATTATTCTATGGATTACTTTATATGGTGAATCTCGAAAACTTATTAAAGCTAAAAATAGAAGCAGTATATGGAGATAAAATATACAAAAAGAAGAAATAGCAAAAATGTCTAGATTAACATATAAAGATTGGGGAAGATTTAGTAGAAAATTACTAACAGAAATAGTAAGTGAAAAACTATTCAATGAAGAAACTGAGAATGCTTAAATATCATTAATGCTATGCGTTATAATAACATTTTATTTATGGAACTTTTTGCTGATAGATTTGATTATATGAGTCAAATAGAAGATTTTTAATAAAACTTTACAAAGAGAAGTTACAGAAATCACACCAGATATACTAGAAGATTTATATGTAAGTCCTGCGGTAAAAACGCTCAATATGGCAAACTATTAGAATAGTTGAAGAATTGAAGAAAATAATAGGCTGTGTACCAGCGAAAATATTTGTCGAAACAACTAGAAGTAATACTGCTGATAAAAAGCCAACTGATTCTAGAAAGAAACAATTAGAAGCCGTTTATAAAAATATTAAAGATAAAGAAATAAAAAGAATTAGAAAAAGAAATAAATAGTACACTTGATTTTTCAATCAAAAAGATAGATTAAGCGTAGTAGAACCATCAAAACTAAAAAGCTAAAAAAACTATATCTATACTATACTCAATTAGGTCGTTGTATGTATAGTGGTGAAAGTATTGATATTAATGAACTATTTGATAATAATAAATATGATATAGATCACATTTATCCTCAGAGCAAGGTTAAAGATGATGATTCACTAATACTGTGTTAGTAAAAAGTAAGTAATGCGGAAAAAACTGATAAATATCCATTAGGTTTAGATATTCAAACTAAAGAAAAATAAGAGATTTTGGAAATTCTTAAAAGAGAAAAAATTAATTACTGAAGAAAAATATAATAGATTAGTAAGAACTGAAGAATTCTCTGATGAAGAGTTAAGTGGATTTATTGCTAGACAATTAGTAGAAACATCACAATCAGTAAAAGCTGTAGCTAGTGTACTAGGTGAATTAAATCCCTGAAAGTGCAATTTGTTATTCTAAAGCAGAAAATGTCTCTGCATTTAGACAAAACTTTGGAAAAATAAAAGATGGAAATAGAAAATCAAAAATACTGAACAACTAATTAAAGTACGTGAGATTAACGATTTTTCACCACAGTAAAGTGAACATCGATAGAAGAAAAACATTTGTTAAATCAACTGTTTAACAATGCTATTTTTATTTTAGGGGCAGATGAGGGCAATTAAAAATTCAATATTTCTAAATGCTTCAAACTCTAATTCCTGCTGTTGGTTTGTTTTTATGAATATATATTTCTCTAGTTACTCTTGAATTCTTATGACCTAATCTTTTGAAATTAACTCAACATCTATTCCTTTGTCAATGCATAAGCTAGCGTGTGTATGTCTTAACATATGCAAGGTAAATTTAACCGTTGTATGTTCTCTAAATATCTACTAATGTTCTCTTTTTATCCAGTAAGAGCCTGCTGTATTAAAGAATATAATATTGTTCTTGTTATGAAAAATCAGAAAGAGCAAGGGAGAAGTTATTGCTGATAGTTCGTTGTGATTCTATTATCTCTAAAACATTTTTATTTAAAGATATTCTTCTGTGTGAACTGTCATTTTTAGTGCTATCTATTTTTCTATTTCTGTTTAAACTCTTATTAATAATTAATATATCACCTTCGACATCATCGAATGTTAAAGCTAGACACTCACTAATTCTTAATCCTGTATTTATAAGGAACTCTATTAAATTTCTATATCTTATATTATGGTCTAATTGATTTAATAAAAATATCAATTTCTTCTTGCTCTAGATATCTCTTATCTTTTATTAGTTTCTACCTTTTTAAATCCATTTTTATCAAGGAAACTTACATCTTTTAGATAGTCAAACTTATATAGTAGTCTGACATAAACTCTAACTCTTTTTAAAACTTCATTATAGTATTTATCAGAAGTAACACATTGTTCTATCATGTCTTTTTAAATATCTAGCGTTGATTAGACTTAACTTTATATCATAACCTTTTTCTTTAGTAAATTAATGATAGAAATATTATTGTGTCTAGTGTTAACTCTAGCGTATTTATAATACTTCTCCGCTATCATATCTAATCCTTCAAAGAAAGTAATATTGTTATCTACAACATACATTAAGTCATGTGCTTTATTCCTTAATATCTCTCTTGCAATATCTTCATTTCTTTTTACTTTTCTTATCCATTGTGACAGTGATTTTTCTTAGTTTTCCTGAAATATCTTTTGCTCTATCACAATATTTAACTTTTTCCATTTTTTAGTTGTTTCTATCCACATAGAAATACACATCCTTTCTTGATTTTTAAGTAGATGTGTATGATATACTATTGGTATTAAGTCTTGTGTATACCATACACATTCTATGAACTCACATCTCTTGGCGGGGGCGTGAGTATTTAGTTTATTATAGAAAATATAAAAAGAAGCACCCATTTTCACAGGTGCTTGCCAGTAGGGTGTTTAGCCCTAAAAAATAATTAATCAGTAGCAGAGAAAATCTCCACTAAAAATTCTTATACACCTATTGTATAATTTTTATATCGACTTGTCAAATTTTTCCAATTTCCTCGAAGAAGTTTTTTTAGCAATAGCAATATCAATTTCTTCCATTATATCTACTGGTAATCTTATCTCACCTATCGGGTCTAAATCGTTTATAGATATTTTTCAATTTACTTACAGAAGTAATAGAACCAACTTTGGCATAGGAAACTTTATTATAATTATTGTATATTTTTAATTCTCCAACTTTATCTTCGTCGGATTGCAACCATTTTTGCAATTTCCATATCTAACGGAATATGTTTATTATTTTGAATCATGCCTTTTACAAAAATCCATCCATAAATCATAGTTTTTATTATCTTTTTGTTATACGATATATTCCACCTGGTAAAGGATTGCATTTGTTATGAAACATTTGCAATTCAAAACATCATATATATAATTTCCTTAAGTTCTTTATTAGTTTTTCAGCATTATTCATAATGGTAGAAAATAGAGATTTACCGATATTTACACTATCATCAGATTGTTTTTGAACTAAGTGGTAGTATAGTAAGGTTTCCGTTGCTCAGGTTATCATTTTTATCTAAAACAATTCCAAAATGAGAATTTGAAAATTCTTGTCCTGTATTAATTCCAAAATGAACAAATACAATAGTTCCACGTTTATAACGTTTAAATTTAGTGTATTTTTATTATTTTCATTTCTAAATACTTTAGCGATTAATCTCATTAATTCCTAAATTTTTCAAATTTGTTATTTCTAGGATTATTAGCAATACTCACAAGTATATCTCTCGCTCTAGTGATTTTTCTTTATTTTCGTCTTTATATTTAACCATTATTTCACTTCTTTTCTTTACAATATAAATTTGGCGGTATTTAACCATAATGGATAGCTAATTAAAGCTATCTTAATATTTTTTGACGTAATTCAACTACTTTTTCCTAATATCACAACTGGTTTAGTTTGAATATCTTCTAATGAATAAAAACATAGGGGGATATTTAGGGTTAGTAGATACCAACATAATTCCGTTATCTGTTTTCAAGTCTTTTGCACGTTGCATCATCTCCGTTAACTAAAAACAATAACAGTATCTCCACTGTTAGCATCTGATTGTTGCTTTACTATTACTACATCTCCACTTTCCATACGAGGTTCCATACTATCACCTTTAATCTTTAAAGCAAAGAACTCACCTTGATTCTGCCATGATTGAGGTATCTCTCATAGTCCAGTATATCCTCAACAGCTGAAATAGGTATTCCTGCTGCTACTGTTCCAAGCACTGGGATTTTTGATTCCTTGTGGTTTAGGGGTTCTTCTTCCATACCTAATAAGAAATTAGGAGAGTGTGTAATGCTGAAGCAAAATCGCCTATTCTATTAAGAGGTAACTCTCTTGTACCATTAAAATATCTTGAAATAGCAGATTTAGCTATTCCTACTCTGCGTGCTAGTTCACTCATTGACATATTTTTGTTCTGCAGTCATCTTTTTACTAGTTCTACTACTTCACTATTACTATTCATTTTTATTACCTCCTATTATTATAATTACATTATAACATTGTTCTCCATTTGAATACAAGAATTATGTTGAAAAACATTTTTTTATATTTTTAGTGTTGACAAACAAGAACGAATTTGATATTATAAAAGTGTACTCGATAGAGAACGATTAAAAGAAAGGAGATACCATGAAATTAGATATAAAAAGATTAAAAGCAGAAAGAATTGCTAAAGGTTTATCTCAAGAGGATATGGCATATCTCATGGGATGGAAATCTAGAACTCCCTATGTTAAAAGGGAATTAGGTATAATTGATATTGTGTGGATGAATGAAAAATGATAAAAATTCTAGGTTATACTGAAGACAATATATATCTATAAAGAAGACGTTCCCTGAAAGAGAACAAAAAGGAGTGATGAACAAATCAAATGAACACCTTATTACCAACAGACTACTTCAAGATAGAAGAAAGGAGGAAACAATGAAGAAAAATAATATTAATTGCAGGTGTGATATTTATTACTAAAAATAATAGACCACGCAAAATGAGCGTAAGTCTATTAATATCGATTCTAATCTTCTTGGTGCAACCATTTATGGTACTCTTCAAGCAGACCTAAAGTAAGATTTAATGATATTCCACCGATTTGATTTCCTAAACGGGTTCTATCGTCTTCTTTGATTTCTAAAAAAACTTCGACACTTTTATCGGCTTCTTGTTGGCGATTTTAGAAATTTTATCAGGTGTTAGATTGTTAAGAAAATCATTAAAATTTTTAACCATTATAATTCACCTCCTTTGTGTAATTATATCATAAGAGAAAGGAGGGATGGGGATGGAAAGAGAAGAAATAAACCGTGAAATAAATTTATTAGCTGACAAAAGTATTAGCAGTAAGAGATTTTTAAAAATATTAGAAAAACTAAGTATAGACGACTTAGAAGCTGAGGTAGTTAAGTTAAACGTAGATAATGTTTTTCGTGGGTTATATTTCAATGAATTACATTCGCTATACAGTGAGTATACATTCAGATACAGTTTCCTATACAGAATATTTAGAAGATTAATTTATATTTTTCTTTGATATATTCAACGAATACAATATCAATCACTTTTTAAGAAAGTTTCAAAAATTTTTAATTTCTAAGTTTTTAGAAATATTTATGATATTTTTGACGAACATCATTATTTCTAACTTTTTCTAAAAAGATTGATACCTTGCTCTGTTAAATTATCTATAATCAAAAAGAATATCAGTTTCCTTTAACGATATTAAATTTAGTTCAGCTAATTTGTTCACTTTTGATTTATAGCAAAATGGAATCCAGTCTTTGTCGTCTTCTATAGGACTCGTTTTTCAATATCTAACAGAGTATCAAGAATTTCAGTGAATGTTAATCTCCATATATAATTCACCTCCTTTGCGTAATTATAACATAAAAAGAAAGGAGGGATGGGATGGAGATAAAAACTGAAACTATTGTAGATGGAAATAATGAACTCGTAGATGTTAAATACACAGAAGTTAATACTCTTGATAAATTTTTCTCTAAAGAAGAAGAACCGATTAGAAATGAGATTATTAATGTTTTAGCAAAACATAATCTTCCTTATTGGAAAGCTAGAAAAGTTTTAGAAAGAACTACAGATTTTTCTAGTTAAAGAATCTGTAGTTCAAGAGATTATTTAAAGTTATTAACAAGCGTAATTGCAGCTTCTCTAATAGCTGTTTCTAATGGTTTATTAGTAGGATGAGCACCTGAAGAATAAAATAAATCTTTGGTAAGATTAGTTTTAAGTGTTTCCTTAACTGTAGTAACTTTACCAAAAGAATCTATATATTCTAACGTTAGGATAATATCATCTTTAAATGAATCTGAAATATTTGTTGAGAATTTTTGACCTGGTGCTATAAATGAACCAATTACAGATTGCATTTTAAATCTTTCATTGAACTCATCCAGTTTAGGAATGAAATTTTAAATTGGTTATTCTTGCTGGTGTTTTTACCAAAAATTCTTAATCACTAAATTTTTCTTGAATGATAATCCATTTATAATTTCTATGTAAGGAGTCATCAACAGGTTTTGTAGCGTTGTATATAGATTGCTTTGTTAGATATAAGTTTACAGTAGAAATAATCAATGATATTACTGATATTACTATTGGAATGATGACTATTAAATAATCAAAAAGTTGTTCTTTGCATATAATTCACCTCCTTTCTAAAGTATTAAGTATTTCATCGAAAAAGGTTTAGTAGCAGAATTTAATTTCGGAAATACTCAAATTAATTATATCAAAACAGTGAAAGAAGGTCAAAATATTATGAAAGAGTTTTACAGTGCATTAAAAGAACGTTTAGAAGAAAAAGAACATGTCAGTGTATAAGTTGTCAAAAGAGACAGGAATATTTCAGCAAAACATTATATGCTATAGTCAATGGGAATACTAGCGTGTCTAGACTAGACCATGCGGTTAAGATATGCAAAGGTTTTTTAGAAATTGACTTAAACAGATCTGAAGAAGGTGATTAAAAATGCAAGAAGTTAGATTAGATTTGGAGTTGAATTGCAAAAGTTAGATTTAAAAATTCCCCTTTATATTTCTAAGAGATGAAATACAGAAGTGTTTCAACATCAAAGATACAACTTACAACAAATGGACAATTCTTAAATAAGGTAGATGAAAAGTTTTATCCAGAGGTAGTTGTTTAAAACTAGGAAAGAGCAAATTTAATTTATATGCTTTTCTCACTTTGCAGACGAACTATGAATACTTTCAAGATAAAAAGGTTAGAAAAGAGAATAGAGCCTTGCTCAAGAAAGACGGTAGAAATATTTAGAGAAGAATTAGGAGTTAAATAAATGAAGTTACCAAAGATTAGATAAATTAAACATAATATATTGGACGATTGCTGTAGTAAGCATGTGCATACTAATTCTAACTGATGTAGATTACAAAATCAAGTATTAGCATTAGCGTTAGGTACAGGAGTGTTAATAAAAAGCGTTGTTTGATAAAGATTTTAGTAAAAAGTATTTTGAATAGGAGGAAAAATGAACGGATTTCAATTACACGACAAAATAATTGAACTACAGAGACTCACAACAAGAAGTAGACTCTCACATGGAAGTATGGAATGAACTTCACATCGAAACAGCGTTGTGTGAAGAGTTTCATGAGTGGTATAACGCAATAGGATTCTTTAAAGATTGGAAGAAAACAAGACGCCTAAAGAAAAACAACTAGATGAGTTAGCAGACTGTTTAGCATTTGCACTATCTATATTAAATCACAAACATAAAACATTTAGTGTTGATAGATGTAATTTCATTCTTAGAAGAATAAAAAGATAAAGAACATAAAAAGGAATGACTAATGAAATTAAAGACAGGTTATTTATTCAATAAAAGAGTTGGCAATACTGTATATATTCAAGGTGCAGAAAACTCACTAGAATTGATATTTGATATAGCAATGATTTGTTATTCACTTGATGAGTTATTTAAAGCGTATGAGAAAAATCTTTAGTAAATATCCAGAGACAAAAGAGGGATATTAAATGATTAATGAAAATATTAAAAACCTCAATAAGAAAGAAGTTGGCTCGAGGATAAAGCAAATACGACTTAATAAAGGTTATACTTTAGAAGCCTTTTGGTAAGTTGTTCGATGCTAAAATAAAAGGTAATGTTCAACAATGGGAGAATGGCGTTTCGACCGAACAAAAAAAGAGAATTATCGAAATATGTAAATTAGCTAATATCACTATTGATGAACTATTTTTATGGAGCTAATATCAACTTATATGATGAAGTAGATAAACTTTCAAAAAAGGGAAATTACTATTAGCGAAAAAGATTATTAGAGGATGTAACAAATGAAGAGAGATTAATAAAAAGAGGTTGGAGAACGAATACGTAGAATAAGATTTTCTAAAGGTTTAACATTAGAACAGTTTGGTAACTTAATTCATGCAGATAAATCTAATGTTCAAAAGTGGGAAATAGGTTTTACATTACCCACTAAAGAACGTCAATTAAAAATAGCTAAACTTGGAAAAATATCCGTTAACGAATTATTGTATGGAAACATTGAGAAAGATATTGAAGCCATAAAAACTGGACTGTTGAACTTACCAACTGAAGAAAGAATTAAATTAATAAATGAAGTGTCAAGGGGGAGTGATAAAGATGAAACCAAATAAAAAGCTAGTTGGTAAAAAGAATATAAGCTATTAGGTTAGAAAAGGTTTAACACTTTAAACAGTTTCATGGCGAACTTATTGGAGCTAGTAAAAGTAGTATATCTGAATGGGAAAAGTGGGAAACATTTACCACCAGCAAAAAGTATTATATCACGCTGGGAAAAAGGTGTTATGTTACCTAATAACAGTAGAATAAACAAAATAGCCCAATTAGGTAATTTAACCGTTAACGAACTACTATATGGCGATAATGCAAATGATATAGAAGAATTAGAACAACGATTGTTTGAGATACCAACTAAAGAAAGAATTAAATTAATATTAAAAGTTTTTAAAAGAAACAAAAACAGAAGAAGAAAGAAAGGATAAAAACAATGAAGGATGATATTACAATAAATCAGATGAACAGATTAGAAGAAATAACAAAATGATTTAATTAATGAATTTATGTTAGAGAGTTTTGAAAGAATTAAAAAGGCTCGATGAATTATAAAGAAAAAGCAGTCATTAAAAATGACCGCTTAACAAATATACTTAACTACATTTTAAAATAAATAAAAATAAAAAGTCAATAGGAGGAAAGATGGAGGTAAACAAACTTAAAGCAGTTAGAGATAGCTTGCAAATAGCAATAGAGCTATTAAAACGAGTGTGAGTTAGATACAAGACTGTTAGAAGTTCAAATAATGGATATAGAAGAAATGATAGAGAGTGAAAGTTTTAGACCATTTAGCAAAAATAAATAAAATGGTTGGACTTAATCAGAATCAAGAAAAAGTATTAGATAAATTAAAAGAAATAAATGATGACTACATCATATCAACACTAGTTAAATTCTCTGATTATCACAGAGAAGATGTAGAAATAGAGAATGCATTTACAAGCTTTAAATGATAAAAGAAGAATTAGAAGTAGTAGAGAGTTTTAGTAATTATTTAAGGAGTAGAAACAATGTTAACTAGAAAAGAGTTTTTATAAAGCAAGTAAAAGACTTAGGTTATACAGTTGTGGGAAGAAGAAAATGAAATAAAAATTAATAAAAAGAATGTAACTTATGCAGTGGCAGGAGACGTTGAACAATACTCAATCACATTTAAGAATACACCTGCTAATCTAAAGAGTTTAGTAAGGGAGTATGAAGACACTAGGATAGATAAGCGAAGTGGTTATTATGTAATACCATTAAAAACTTAACTCTAGGAGGACAAAAGTACATTACTTTTTAATAGAGTAACAGAGCAATTTTGGAGTATCTACAATGCTCTCACTTACAGAAGATGTAAGGATTATCTTTACTAAAGAAGAAATAGAAAGTGAGTTCTTTAAAGAACAATTAAAACATTACATTGAGTTTGTGGAGGAGTATTAATGGAGACTACAGAGAGAGATTTAAAAAGCAAAGCTGTACAAGAAGTTACAGCAAGCAAGAGTAGAATTACAAAAGAGCTAACTTACAAAAGAGCGGTTATAATCCATTTCAAAAAGTTTTAAATACTTTGAGTTAGGAGACTTCTCCCACACGTAAACAAGATATTTAATGAGATAGGATTAGCAGACCATATCAACATAGAAGAAGACACAGCAACAGCGACATTAATCATTGTAGATGTAGATACAGGTTGTGAGGTAGCTTTCAAAAGCCCTATACAAAAACAACTAGGTAAAGAGCAAGACATAGGAGCAGTAATCACTACTGCTAGACGTTATGCATACAATATAGCGTTAAATATAAGTGAAAATGACATGCTAGATAGTCAAGATTTAAACAAAGTAGCTAACAACTATAGAATGCAAAAATCAAAGCTAAGAATAGTGGTCTTACACCAAAGACTAACGAAAGAAATAACATATTACAAGCATTAAATATGAATGCGGATATAAGCCAAATAAAAGGCTGGTTAGAACAAAAACAAGATACAGGCAAACAAGTTTGATGATTTAACAGATAATCAACTTATGCAGGTATGGAACATGTTTAAAAGTAAATAAGGAGATAAAAAGCATATGATAAATAACGTAGTATTAATAGGAAGAATAACAAGAGATGTTGAGTTGTCAATGTCAACAGCAGGCACACTCTTTATTCAAACTTTACATTAGCTGTAAATAGAGCGTTTAAAGGAAAAAGACGGGCAAGACAAAAGCAGACTTTATAAGCTGTAAGGCTTTTTAACAAACAAGCAGAGAACTTAGCTAGATATTGTGGAAAAGGAAGTTTAATAGCTGTTGTAGGTAGCATTCTAAGTTAGCAACTTTCAAGGTAAAAGACGGAAACACAGTCTATAGAACAGAAGTACTAGCTAACAATGTTCAATTCCTAGATACGAGAAATCAAAGACAACAGCAACAACAACCAACAACAACAATTTAATAGCTTTAATCAAGGGCAACCTAATGCAATGGATATAATCAATCAACAACATCAACAAACTATCAACAACAGGGATGAACTTCAACAACACAGGAATTAGAAACAACAACACAGTATTTGATAACTTTGGTAATAATTTTAATCCCTGACGACTTCATGCAAGATGTAGTGAATCCATTTCAAAAATGAATAGTGTATGACAAATGTATGCACAAGTGTATTCGATAATAAAGAATCAAAGGTATTACTGTTAAAACCTGCAGTTGTTAGAAACATTAGGAAAGGCAAAGTTAACGAAGCTTGATACTACAACAGATTGACTACTGGACAACCATCAATAAGAAAAGAATGAATACAGGATAGATAATGAGTACTGGTTGTTCAGTTCAGTTAATCAAATGTACGAAAGAGATTTTAAGTTTTTGTTTTGAATTGATACTCTAAAAAGAGCATTAGTCAAACTCGAAAAAGACGGTTACATAATTACACAAAAACACAAAAACGGAAACTTTGATAGAGTAAATTATAAAAATAGATGAAGTTCATAACCTTAAATCAGATAAAAATATTAATACTAAAGAGCAGATAAAACTGAAAATCAACATACAAAGTTCAGAGTTAGTGCAAAATGCACCAACCTCAAAAATATGAGTGAAACGGAGGTTAGTGCAAAATGCACCAACCGAAAAGGCAAAATGCCAACTAGGTTATGGCAAAATGCACCAACCGTTAGTGCAAAATGCACCAACCATAAATAAGATTAATAATAAGATTAATATATATATTAATTATAATAACTTTATCAAAGAGATACTTAGTAATATATAATGCTTGATAAAGTTAGTTAAAAGCTAGATATAAATTTATATGATTTTTGGTTTAAAGCGATAAAACAAGATGTTAAGCAAGTTATAGCTAATATACAAGCTACAGACGACAGCAAAAACGTATAGCATAAACAACGAGAATGTAGCTGCAGCAAGTATTAAAGAGCGTTTAAATAGCTTAACTGAACAAAATATAAATTACTGCACGGAACAAATTTTAAAAACTATTAATATTTTTGAAAATTATGTAGTGCAAGTTTGTACACATTCTACAAAACCTAAAATTGTGAATTTAACTATAATTGGTTGGAAGATTAGGGGAGTTAAAGAATGAAATTTTACGTAGAAAATGGATGAAGTACTAAAGACTACAGCACAGCAAAAAGTTTTCAACAAAGACTAAAACATTTTTATAAAACATCAAAGATTAAACAGTCAGAGTATTTACTAGTAAGAGCATTAAGTGGTAAGCAACTCATGCAAAGACTTACGAGACACCTATTGAATTAAGTGTAACGTGGTTATTCCCTCACACAAAGAGGTCTAAAGACGGAGAGAAAAGCAACCAGACAGATTTAGACAACTTACAGAAGTTGCTACAGGATATAATGCTAAGCTAGGATATTACAAAGATGACAGCCTGATAACTGATTTAAAAGTTAAAAAGAGATGGCATAGACATAACAGGTTTAATCATTGAGATAAACGAGGTTGAAACAATAGACAAAGAGTTAAATAAAGAGATAGAGGGATTGTTAAATGGCAAAAGAACAAAAAGAAGAAGATAAAAATCTAATGTGATTAATAACATAAACGCTAAAGATTTAAAGATGTTCACTAGAATGAAAGTAAGAGAACAAATGCAAGCCGAGATAGAACAAAGCAAGCGAGATATTACAGAAGCAGTGTTTCAAGATATATTTGTTAACCTGCTAGGAGTACCGTTGCTTACGTTAAGAAATAGAGGTTGGGGTAAGAAAAGGTTAGAAGAGTTTTATAAAGAGATGATGACTATATTTATTGACTACCATGTTCAATGGTTAAGTAGCGAAAGATATGGCACAAGCAATACTTGATGAAAACTGGATTCGACTTATTAGCACAGAAGCAAGAGTTTATAGAATGGCTGAAGAGTATTAATTTAACTGAACAAGCAAACCTATATAGCAGTAAATAAACAGGAGGATTAAAAGGAATGAAAAAGAGTTTTGGCAGATAAAAAGAATGGTTACAGGAAAAGAGATAGCACCAACTTTTACAGATGTAGAAGTAATTTATTTCAGATATGACAACAGAATATATCGACTAGACAAAGAGGGAGTACGTAGTAGAACTTATGGGCAAAATTACTATCCCGTTAGAGTTGTTTGAGAACGACAGAACAGAAGTAGAATTATTAGAAATACATTTTAAAGAAGTAAGAGAAGAAGAGGAGACAACAGAAGATGACATTACATTCGGATAGTAATTTATTTACAGCATTTAACAACATTGAAGAAATTAAGGAAGAAAAAGCTAAAGTTGTAAGAACAGAAGAAATGATAAAAAGTTATTAAAGAAACATATAATTATAACGCTCCTATGCTGGCATCTATATTAAAAACTGGAACTCAAAAGCGTTTATAATTGGGAAAACGGAAGTAGACCGAGTATAAGGCATTTTTAACAAGATTAAAGAGCTTTTTATGACGGAATTGTAAGCAAAAGGTACAAAACAAACGTATTAGAACAGCCGAAATAGCTAATAAAGAGCTTGTAGAAGATGTTACAGCAGGGACACTCGTTTATTATTTTAACTTCTGATTTTTAACGGAGAAAAATCTATATGAATATAAATAAAATTAGTGGGTTTAGAAGTTATCCAGATGGCACTACACATATAAGTTGTGGTAATACTGCAGTGGTCAGAGAGAATGCTACAGAAATTTTTGAAAAGATTAGAAAGAAGTTGGAGTGGAGGATGGAGAAAACTAATCTTGATGAGATAATGACAGAAAAAGGAATAACTAATAAAACAATTAGCGACACTAACTGGCTTTGCACGTAAAAACCATACGAGAAATTAGGGTCAGGTGTTGTAAAGCTAGATATAGCAGCTAAGGAAGATATATAAAGTTTTACAAGCAGAGAGAAATAAGAAAAACAGATGAGAGAAACGGAGTAGGAGGGTAGGAATGAGCAAAACTATCGATATATGTTAAGTATAGAGATATGCAAATTATCAAACACGCTTTGCAATATTATTTAACTAGACCAAACGCTAGTTCAAAGGAAATCAAACAAGAACAAGCGGTGCTTGAAAGGTAGAAGAAGAAATTAATACGTTTAAAGAGGTTAAAAGATTAAAGTAGGAGGATAAGAGATGGAGGTAAATAATGAAATTAAAAATCGCTAAATTTAAAGATATAGACCACCTATTTATTGAATACAAAGGTTACACGACATCTTACAGATTAAAAAGAACTTGTGTTTTAACAATAATTTAGGTATTAAAAATCGAAAACGGAACAAGAGAAAGAAGATTTTATATCTATTCTTAGACGTTTTATAAAAGAGTTAGAAAGGTTGGAGTTTTAATGAAAAGAAAAGTGTTCGGAAGTTATACTACTATATTTGAACAATACGATAAATCAAGACGAAAACGAGATTTTTGTAAGATTAAAAAGAACTATGTGAGTTTAAATTTGGAATTGACCATGTGTGGGAAGATAGTTTTCAAATTCCTATATTCGATGAAAATACGGTGATTATACAAAATATGTACTCTACCATTAGTGAATTGTATGATGAAATGGATAATTTAATTTATTCTATGTATAAATTTTTAGGTGAAAAAGAATTATATTTTTCTGATTATCCAGAAGATTAAGATTATAAAAAGTTGGAAAGAGGTATATATTAATGAATTTAGAGGATTAAATTTAGTTTAGTAAAAATGATAAAAGATAGAGGGGAGTTAGTTTTGTTGAAATAGAAAATTTTTTGATGAAATTGGCTTTGATTATCGAGGTGAAGAACAGTTACAATAGCAGTGAAATACATAAAAATAATATACTGGTCAGATTGGAATAAACAAGCGTGCGAGATAATCAATGAATTACTAAAAAGATAAATTAGTAAAAATGACCTGACACCTTTATGGATATATCTTTGTTGACGGTAAAGTATTAACGGTGCCTGTATATGAGAAAAATAAACCTTATGAACAATGGTTGCTAGTAGAATTTAATAGGAGAAAAACAATGAAACAACCAAAAATTTATGTAAAAATAAAAATAAAGTCTATGATACCCAACTTATTGACTACAGACACAAGATGGTTATTTTCTTGATAACGAAACTCAATGTACGTATACTAGATTGTTTGATGAAGTAGAGTTCATGAACAACACAGGAATGAAAGATAAGAATGGAAAGTATATCTATGAGAGATATTGGAAAGACGGTGACGATATATATACAATTAAAAAGAAGTGAGGTTTATAAAATCGTTTGATGTGTAATAGGAAATGGAGTATATTCCTTGATGCAATTAATTGTAGAAGAATTGAAAGTAATTGGGAACATATATGAGAATAAGGAGTTGTTGGCATGTTAGGATATATATTTGAATGGTTAATCTTAATGGTGTTAGTTTGCTAGTATATAAGATTTTCGGAAAAAGCTTTTTGGAAAAAGAAGATATATATTTGTTCACAGCTATTTGGAGTGTTGCGAATATATGCATTAGTTTGGAGAAGTAAAGGAGAAAGACAATGAATAAAGAAGAACTAATAAACCAGTTTGATGAAAAAGTTACAACAATTAAGAGATGAGTTTATTTCTAAACTAGAAGATGATAAGAAAGAGTTTGAAATTGGGTTACCCTAACAAATACTGACGCTTTATATTATTTTGACGCTGTGACACTGAAATTTATATGACAGGGTTTAGTTTACATGAAAAAGATACAACTAGATTTTTACACGGTTATTATTTCAAAACAAAAGAAGAAGCTGAACAGCATCTAAAAAGAACGTAAACTATTGTTTAAACTACATCAATACGCTAAAGAAAAATGAAGGTTGGGGACTGATATTGATAACGGTCAACAAAAAGAAAGTTTATATAAAATATTTTTAAAACGCAATAGGTGTATCAGAATTGGTATATGAAAGAACGTGGAGTATGGATAGTTTTTCTAAATTACCTTTTTCAAATCAGAGAAAATAGCTCTAGAGTGCATTGAACTTTTTGGAGATGAGATAATTGAGGTGTTGTGCTAATGAAAGAACATTTTAAAGAATATAGTTCTAACTTATAATCACGGTTATGAATCACAAACATGGATTCTTGAAGAGATTGGAATCAACAAAAGACAAGCTACAGTATTATGGATATGATGCAAATTTATATCCGTTAATCGACTTATCAAAAACTAGCGAAGAGAATCAAAAAGACTGTAATATATAAAAGTTAAAAGGTTATTTGAAAAAGACAATATAGAGATATGGTTAGATGATGTAAAGATAAAAGCTAAAGGAACATCGACAATTACTTTAAAAGCTAGATTAAATGAAAATAAGCAAATAGAATTAGATTCAGACTTTAGTAAAAAGCTAGATGAAGTATATCAAAATTCACGAGCGATAGGAACGCTACAGTTTTTAGAAGAGCTAGAGAAAACAAAAGTATTAATTGAAGTGGAGGAATAGATGGACGACCTAATAGAAAGAAAGTAGTCGAGAAATTAAGTCTTAGTGTTGACAAAGCACCAGAGATATACGAGAGTTTAAAACTGCGGTTTGCAGTGTATGACATATGCAACTATCTTTATACGTCTTAGGTATAACAAGCACCATCATATTTTTGCAATGTTATTTAACCTTTTAGCATTATCAGACACAACAAGTGATGAAGAGAAAACGCTATTTATAAAAATAGGTAAGTATTTGTTAGTAACATTAGTAGGATTGATTATAACTGCAAACTAGTGTATATATCTATAGGAACTTGCATACACAAGATATTTTATTTTTGAAAGAAATAATAGGAGGTTAAAAAGTGAAACTAGAAGATTTAAGTATGGTAGAAACTATTGTAAATGAAATAAACGTAACAATTAATGTTAAGAACATAGAGAAAAATAATTTATACAGAGGATAGAAAGGTGGGTGAATAGTGAATGAAAAATTAATTCTAGGATTGGTTGTTGTAGCGACAGTTTTAACTGGTTGTGGAAATAAAGATGTTTTTTTCAAATGGATTATGCATTTAAAAAGCAATGGTAAAGTCTACCCTAATGGAGAGGTAATTACTGGTGAAGTTGAAGAATGGAGAAGTTATCAATCAAAAATCAATATTTAAAAGTTAAATTTAAAGATGGTAGACAATACTTAGGTAAAAGCAGAAGATATAGTTTTTATATAACGAAAAATAAAGGTAAGGATGTAAGAATGGATAGATATGTTAAATTTCAACCTCATTAATAGATGAGGTAGAAGCACCAGTTATTCAGCAGTTTTCCTATAGATTATGAGAGCTTTATATTACATTCTCTGTGGTTAAAGAAGAAAGAAAACTGTGTGATAGAGACTACTGACATTGAAGAGTTAGGTAAGATAGCTAATTTCAATGTTAAGCGTACATTATATGTTACTATGAGAGAGAAAGTGAAGACATAGAGCAAGTAAAAGTCAAGAGAGTAGCTATAGAATTAGTAGAGCATAAGTTAAGGAACACTATAGAAGGCTGTCAAGGACGAGCGAGACCTCCTTTTGATGTTAGGTTGGTTAAGAATTTATTAAACAGCAGAGACGATAATATCTTTGCTACAGTACACTGTATCGTATAGAGCTATTAACTGGTATGCATTTAAGAAAACATATAATTGATACCATGATAATATTTAACAAAAAAGCAATGTTGAAAGCACTAACAAACAAACAAGAATGTGATATAATGTATAGTGTAGAGCAAGAGAATTAAGCAACAGATCTCAACTATGGTTATTCTTTAAATTATAATTCTAACACGTTGAGAGTAGATAAAGATAAATCCCTAGTGTTTTACTGGAACAAAGGGGCTTTTGTATTGCAATAAGAAGTTGATAGGAAACCTACTTGAATCTGTAAAAAGACATAAGTAAAGTGATTGATAAAAATCATGAAGAAATAAATGTAAGGAGATGATTTATAAGGAGACCGAAACTTAAACTAGGTGGAGGATATAATCTAAAAACTAACAAGAAGTGGCACACGTTTAACAAAGAGCGGTGGTTATTATTCTAGAACTATTGCAAAGAGCAGTAAGTCTAGTAGTAAGAGTGATGATACAACTTATTATGATGGTGTATAGTGGTGAACAGGAGATGGTAGTTTTTGAAGAAAAGAAACCTGAGTTCTATTAGAAGTCTATATGAATCTACCTAGATATAATAGCAGGGAGTTTAGCTTTAGTATTAAAAGGACTGATTTTACTTTTTAAGTATTTCATAGGTTTTATACTGACTTGTATTATAGCTGGAGTAGCATGGTTTTTCATTAAACTATTCCTGTGGTTACTAGGATTTAACGTTTACTAATCTGTAAAAATTTTCTAACTTTTTACTTTTGATTATGTACATTGTATATTTAAAAATGATATAATTATAGATGTAGAGTTGAGGGGATAATACTTTTTGTTCAATTATCATAAACACCTTTCAGAATTTTTATTGCTTAACACCCTCAACTTAATTTATAATTTGAAACCTACAAAAAACTCTTTTCATTTTTAGAATAGGAATTTACTAGAAAATCTGAGTTTTTATTTTTGTCGTTTAATATTTTATAGATATATTAAATACGGTGAGGTAGTAGGTTGAGGAAAAGAGAAAGTACAATGATGATTGAGCTACATACCTGTTAGAAAATGAAACTAGAGTTAGAAATAGATTAGAGTTATATTTAATGACTGATAACGAAAATTCAAAATGAAAAATCTAGGTATTGTCAGTAGCAAGACTGGAAGAGAAACAGAGAATAAAATCGTTAAGAAGATTACTAATAAAAACTATGAGTTCAGGAAACGATGTTTAAAATGCTTAGAAGAGTATTTTGAAGAGTGTAGTTACTTAGAACAAGAAATATGGACTATGAGTTTAAGCTGAGGTTATTCTTGCGATAGAGTAGAGTCGTGAGATAGGTTATGAAAAACTACTGTTTATAATTATCTTAAAAATTGAGAGATGAATTAAACATTAGAATCAGTAAGATTGAAAGAGAGTATTTCAATCTGAAACAAATTAAGCCTTTGATTATTTAATAAAATTACTGTGTCTGTGCTAGATACAATATTAAAAGACAGTTTAAACGACTGTCTTTTTATTTTGTTTAAAAATAATTAGACTTATCCGACTAAAGATAAGTCTTATGAATAAGAAAGAAAAATAAAAATAAAATATTTTTGTGATTAATGTATATCCCCAAAAATCAAGAGGTTTTCCTCCTGACGAGCATACAGCAGTGTTCGAGGGAGGAATTTTTATCACGAACTTTTTGGGAAAGTAAGATTTATTGCTAGTTAAGTTTCTTCAAAAACATTTTGAAATTTCATTTAAAAATTCTAAAAACGTTGAATTTGATATATAATAGAAGAAACTTTTTAAAAAGTCGGAAAAAGATTGATATATCAACCCCTCATTATTATTTTAAAAATATTTTTGAAATAAAAGTAAATAATGTATTGACGTTTAAAACGTAAATATGATATAATTACATTGTAAGTTGATAAGGACTTACATATTAAGGGTTTCGCTACTTTAGGAAAAATTTTCTAAGGGGTGGTGAAAATAATGAGTGATTTTTAAACAATATCATTTTTGATTTTGATTATAATTGAAAAACTTTAATCTTAATCAAAAATATTAGCCTAGTGCCGACGACACTAAGCGAAAATAAACTTATTGATTTAAGCGAGCGTGTCTCCCGCACGCTCCACCTTTTAAAAATATTATATCATATAGAAAGGAGTTTTTAAAAATGGAAATATACGGGAAAAATTATAGACAAATACTGACGAATATTATTGCAATGATATATCAGCTTGATTGATATATGTGAGAGTCTGAAAATGAACAAAAGATATACTATATCAAATAGATTACTGTTTATGTTAACTGATGAATATTTCAAAATAGATTTCAGAGTACAATATAAAAATGTTAGTGAAGGACTATAACTGAAAATAGTAAAAATTCTTATTGTGAAATTTTCAACGCAAAATGAAAAAGAGTTATGGTTGAATAAAATATTAATTTTAGGTGATAACATGACAGAAAAAGAAATACAGCGAAAGAAATAGAAACACAGAAGATAGAGAACGTTTTGCAACCAACGAAGAAGCAAAAGCAAAAAGAAATATAGAACATACAAAAGTATAGCATTTTCATTTGTTGAAATGGCAAAAAGTGAGTACTTCAAAAGAGTTAAAAGATATAGAAGAAATTAAAAAGATTAAATAAAATCTATTGACAAACGTTTAAACGTTTGATATAATAAAAGTACAAAAGAGACTAGCGATAGAGTTCACAAGCGACCAAACTGTTAATCTCTATCACTGAAAGATAAAAGCTGAAAGATTCTAACCTTTTAAAAATTCATATTTCTATTACCATAAAATAGTAAAAGAGTAAAAAGATGAAAAACTTTTAGAGCAACAAAGAAAGAAATTAAAAATTTCAAAAAGAAATAGTTGAAGAAACAGCAACTTCAAAATGGTTGGTGAATGAAATTTTTCAGAGATAGCTTTTAATCAACCATAGATTAATGTTTGAAAAAGATTAAAAGAAGCGAATGAAATAGGAATTATTTACAACGAAAAGAATTTTAATTTTGACACTTGTAATAACAGAATTTTGTAAGAGAAATGGGATATCAAGATTTTAAAAAGTTAATACCTTATAGGGTTTCAATGCATATTTAGAAGGTGGAAAAAGTTTATATAGAAATTTATTAGATAGGAGATAAAAGAAAAATGTTAGATGTAGTATATAATTTTCATAATGAAAATAGAAAAAGCTAAAAGAAAGTAATAAAAGAATACGGTAATAAAATTTTGAGATATTAAACGGTAATAGTTATCGTGGTTCATTCAGTATGAAAAAGGTTGAAAAGGTTCGGCATTGAGCCAAATAAACCATTTTTAGTAAATAAAAGATATAGTGTGTGTTGTCAATCCTAGTAAACATGTATTTCAAAAATATTTTATTAGAAATGATACATCAAGGAAGAGAAGCAGATGTACTATGAAAAATAAAAGATGTAGTTGATTACAACAGCGTATTAAATTGCTCACGCTATTTTGTCTTTAATTAGTAAACAATAAACGTTTCTAACATTTGGAAAATTTATATACTATTAGTCATCAGGAGTTTTAAAAATAAGGGGTAGTGAAAATTTCAAAATGAAAACCTGCACACGCCGTAATGATTCACGATTCATCTGTTAAATGGTGGAGACTACTACAGGAGGAAAAATAGTAGGTATTCGAAGATAAAGATTACGGTTTTCTATTAAATCGAAGAATGGAGAAATAAAAGCGGTGGAAATTAAGATACTTGATACTTATTGTTGCTTGTTGTGCAAGTCGTTAGGATTGGCAAGTCCAACTTATCTGGGAAGTTCATCACATTTCAAAAGTTAGAAATACTTTGAAAAAGATTAGATGATGACAATTTAATTACATTGTGTGTATTTCATCACAAGCAAGCAGATGATAACACTATTTCATCTAGTGAGTTGTATGAGTTGGATTAATAAGTATAGAATTAATAAGGTTGTAGAGATAAGGATATATCTACACTGTAAGGCTTACTGAACTCTACAACGTGTAGGAGTACGTTGTTGTATATATATGTTATTTAGAATTGAATTAAATGATATTGTAGAACATTTGAATAGATACAAATTAAATAAATTTGTGATTAATATACATTAATTGATTGAATTGAATTTTAATTAAAAAGATATTGTTATTGTTTATTAATTTTTACAAATTGAAATTAAATTGAATTTTAAATTAAATAAAGTAAATGATTAATGAATGAATTTTTATTTAACTGTAATGGTAAGACCCTAATCAACTGCTATCTAAATAGTAAGTTGATTTTATTTTGTTAAAAAGCTTTAATTTGATTGATAGACCAAGTGTTTGCGATATCCCTCCCTATGTAATATTAAAAATATTTAGTATGTTTAAGACGACCAACCTGCCCTCATTCATTCTCAAGGAAATCGCAGTGCTAATCATTATTGGAGAGTATAAAAGAACTATCATTAGTTTTAAAGATAGTCCTGTTTATTTGAAACCTTATATATCAATGATTGTAACATATTGATACGTAAAGTCAAGAGGAGAATTGCACATGGGAAAAACGACAAAAAGGAAACAAAAAGAGCAGGAATGGGAAGAAAAATCAGTCAAAAATTTTTCGTAGCCATCAAAAGAATATAAAGACAATAGAAAAAGTTGTTTACTGCTGTAGAAAAATTTATCTATAGGAGATAGGATGTTATTTTTATGAATTATTTGAGATATTTGAAACTCATGTAGGTATCTGTAAACAATTAATTAAAGAAATCAAAGGTGACGATGAGTAATTATCGAAAAAGAATACGTAAAAGGACGACCAACAATAGTAGCACATCCAGCAATAACTAACTATAACGCTTCTACAAAGGCAATGAACACAACTGCATCACAATTATCTAAACTATTTGATAAGTTGGGAGAGTGATAAAGCAGGAATTGACTTAAAAGAAATTTTAGGTAAAGGTTCAGAGTAATGTTAGTAGAAAAATCTATCAAATATGCCAAAAGATGTATTATCTGGAAAAGAAATTACCACTAATGAAGTTAAATGGGAGTGCCAGCGTTTCTTGGATTTACTCAAGGAACAGAAAAAGAAAAAGTTGTAAATACTTTATTTTTGATGAAGAAAAGTTAGAAACTATTGATAATTTATTTAAAAGTAATGACAATGGCAACTGGGTAGATGGTATTAGAGGACAAAGCGTTAATGAAACTCTAGCTCCCTTTCAATGTTTCTTCATAGCGAATATATTTGGATGGAGATTTAAAGCAAAGAAAAAGGTATTTAAGTACCGTGAGATAACGTTATTCATCCCACGTAAGAATGCAAAAACATTTACTTGTGCTTTAATCTTCTTAATTCTAATGCTTACAGAGGAAGATTATTCAGAGTTTTTATTCAATCTGTATTGATAGGGAGTTATCAGGGGAGGTTAAAAAGGCAATTGTTCAATTAATAGAGAACAGTCCAGCTTTACAACCTTATTTCAAGTTAACTTCTACATTGGCAGGGAAAATCACCTGTACATTGAATAAAAATACATATCAAGCAAGGACTGCTGTTGCAAATAGTAACAATGCTATCCGTCCAACAGCATTCATTGCGGACGAAGTTGGAGCATTTAAGACTAAAGATAATATCAAAGCAATGGAATCAGGACAATTGAACGTAACCAACCCTCTAATGTTTAAAATCACTACTGCTTATGCAGAAGATAAAAGTATCATGCTAGAAGAACTTGACTATCTTAAAAAGATATATGCAGGAACAGAAAAGGATGAACGACTATTTGCTTTACTTTATTATGCAGATGAAGACAATTTATGGACTGAACACGGTTTACAAATGAGTAATCCTTTACGTATAGAAGATAACTATGAAAGTATCAGACGTATGAGAACAAAAGCATTGAGTGTTGAGAGTGATGGGAGCAGAATATCTTACTAAACATATGAATCACTTCTTACCAACGTTTAGTGGAGAAGAATATATTGATATTATGAGTCAAAGAATGTATTACACCTATGGTTGATTTTAGTGGTAGAGATGTTTATGTAGGTTTTGAGACTTGGCTTTAAGTACGGATAACTTAGCTGTAAGTATAGCTAAGTCTAGATGATGATGGAGAAACTATTTTATTAGATAGTTGGGCTTTCATACCTGCAGGAAAAATGGAAGAAAAAGAGTAGGAAAGAAAGAACTAACTATCGTTCACACTAAGTAGAGGAAATTGTTTTGCTTGTGGAGATGAAGTAGTAGATTATGCTTTTGTAGAGAGCTTTGTAATGGGCTTAGAAGAGGAATTGAACTGTAATGTAATGGCAATTGGAATGATATATGGAATAGTGCTAGCACGGTGCAAAAACTAGAGAGAAATGGTTATTTAACGAGTTGCTGTTAAAAGCAGCATAGTAGCGTACTACATCCTACAGTTAAATTAGTAGAAGAAAAGATACTGAATAAAGAAATTCAGTTTGAAGATAATCCGTTACTTATCCAAAACTTTCAAAATGCAAAGGTTAGTAGAGGATAATAACAGAAACAAATCACGTAAATAGAAAGAAAGCACTGGAAAATAGATATGTTAATGTCTACATTCAGTGCTGTTCATTTTACTAATGGAGAATGAGATTCTAGGCAATACTTTTGTGAGTGCTGTTTTTATAGTCCTGAATAAGACTATATAAACTGTTAATATAGTGGAAAGGAGGAATATGATGGGAATATTCAACTGGTTTACTAGAGAAAAAGAAAGATGAAGTAACGTTGTTTGAAGAAGTCTTTGGTTATGCTGGTGACAAGGTAACTATAGAAGATGCTTTGCAGATACCAATAGTGAGATGCGTGTATATCAAGAGTTAGTGATGTTATAGCTTCAACTGATTTAAAGTTGTATAAGAAGACCGATAAAGGTAGAGAAGAAGTTATAAATGATGTTAGGGGTTAAGTTGTTAAACACAAAAGGTAGACAATGGGCTAATCAATAGCTTTTGAATTAAAAAGATTAATTGATGCGAGATTATTTCTTGAAAAAGGTCACTGCTATTTTTATGTGAAACGTGATGGAAACAAAGTACAAGATATTTCTTATTTTGAGAATGTCTCTATAAGTAGCAATTCAGACCCTTTTAACAAGCTGTTTAACATATATTGCTTTGATAAGACTCTCAGACCTCATGACACGTTGAGAATAACTAGAAATAGTAAAAGATGGTATGAAAAGGTAAATCAATTATAGATGAAACAGGATTGCATTTTTACTTATTTTGAAAAACAATGGAACGTCTTCTGACAGATGCTAAACGTGGATTTTTACCCTAAAGGAATGTTCAAAATGGAAAAAACATAAGAGATTTAGATAGTGTAAAAGAAAACGTTAGAAAAATGTTAAGTGATAAGAATAGTAGTTATATCTTTTTAAACAGTTCTATCAGTTACGAGGCCTTTAGAAAAAGAAAAAGATGCAGAAAATGAAGCAAAAGGCATGAACGCTTCTGGAGTTAAATAAGATAGCTTCTATATTCGGTGTGCCTGTAAGTATTATAAAGTGGTGGAGCAAAATGAAGAAGATAAATTCAATTTCATAAACTTTACCATATTACCATTGTTATCAAACATTGAAAGCAAGTCTAAAACAGAAGATTTACTATTGGAAAGAGAACAGGATAAATATTATTTTGCTTTTGATACAAAAAGAATTATTAAAAAGGAAACCTGAAAGAACGTTTTGAAGCATATCAAATAGCTATTAAGAACAATATCATGAGTATGGATGAAGTACGTGATATTGAAAACTTTACCTAGATTAAACTTTAGCTTCTACAAATTCAATGATTGCTGATGCCATGTATTATCGCGATGATGATAAAGATATAAACATGTTATTAAACGTAAATACTAACACTCGCTATTGATATCAACAGAGTTTTAGATACTACAAGTGGGACTGGAATTATGAACTTCAATCCTAAACACAAGGATAGTGTATTAAATAATGAAGAAAATAAACCTGAATCAGAAGAAGTAACTAAACTAGAGTTGAAAAAGAAGTAGAAGACGATGAAAACACATCCTAAAACATGACTTTAAAAGGTTAATATATAGCGAAAGGAAAGTCTATGAAGTAAAGAGTATATGATAATAAAGCTGTTATAAGCGGTTATGTCAATGTTGCTGAACGAATATCCAAAAGACTAAAGGAAAATGGTGTGGAGTTCTATGAAAAGATTAAAGAAGGTGCTTTTTGGAGATGCTGTAAGAAGAAATAGCAATATTAAGATACTGTTTAATCATGATTATAAGCGTGAGATTAGGTAACACAATGGAAAAATCAACCATTTGCGAAGACAGCGCAGGATTATATGCAGAAGCTGAAATAACAGATGAGAGAAGTCAGATTATGGGAAAGCAAGAGACAACAAGCTTTAGTGGGATGGAGTTTTGGGATTTATTCCATTAAAAGAAGAGATTAATGAAAATTATGGGAAACATTCCACTTAGAACAGTTGAAAGTTTAAATTTATAGTCGAAGTATCTATTTTGTAGATGAACATATACCAGCTTATAACTCTATGAGTTTGAATGATGAGATGTTACAAATGAGCCATTAGAGATTAGAAGTTACGAAAAATAAATATAGAGGTTGAAGAGAGATAAACTAAAGAAGAAGGTTACAAAAGAGATTTTGATAACTCTATTTTTTATTGCCCAAAATTGATGATTTTAAACTGAAAGGAAAAATAAATATGACATTAGAAAGAAAATAATTGAACGTAGAAACAGAAAAATTGGAAAGATTAAAAAGAATTTAAAACTATTGCAGAGACAAGAGAAATTACAGAAGAAGAAAATACAGAATATGAAGAAATAACAAGAGAAATCACTTCATTAGACAAACGTATTGACATTTTAGAAGTGAAGGAACGTGAATTTGTTTGCAACAGAAGTTGAAAAACTAGATATTTCCACAAATTAAAGAGAATTCTTAAAAGACCCTGTTTTAAGTACATCAGCTTTTCCGGTAGCAGGTGCAGGTAACAACTAAATATTCAGAGCAGGGAGCAATTATTCCTCAAACATTATCAGATAGAATTATTGAGAAAATCTTGAAAGAAAGTAACATTTTACAGCTACTAACAAGATACAACCTTACGGAGAGTTATTAATTCCCTAAATTTGATAAGCTTCAACAATTACTATTGCTTTCATGATGAGTTTGCTGAAACAGTTAGAAAGTAATACTAAATTCCAAACATCAAACTATCAACTTTCCGTATTTTCAGGTTTAATAAGAATTTAAAAATTAATCAACAGCATTAATTTTGAGTATTGAAGGATTCCTAATTGATAAAATTGCTGAACAATTCCCGTCTATTCTTAGAAAAAAACAGTAGTACAAGGTGAAACAGGTAAATTTGATGCATTATTCACTGCAGAAGCTGAGAATACTATTACTTTAGCTAAAAAGATGAATGGTCTATCAATGATTTGAATTGATTTACAAGCTAAAATTAGCAACTAAACATCAATCATTGCATGCTTTGTAATGAACAAAAGATATGTTAACTATATTAAGAAAACTAAAAGATAATGAAGGACGTTACTATGTGTTACCTGATGTTACACGGATTCGGATTCACAATTTTAGATTACTGTTCAGAGATTTACTGACTTTGCACCTGCAGGACAAGTTTTATATGCGAACTTAAAAGAATATGGTTTAGCTGTAAGTGAAGAAATGAATATTCAAGTGTTAAATGAGTTATATGCTACTCAACACGCTGTAGGCATCAATATTCACGGTCAATTCGGTGGTAAAATCACTGATGAACAAGCGTTCGCTTTTATTACAAAGGATAGGAGTTGATATAATTGGCTGAAATTTCTATAGAAGATGTAAAAGAAATATACTGAGTTCTTGATGATTCAGAAGACGGTCAATTAGAGCTTTTTATTAGATAGTGCTGTTGAATATGTAGTAGGACATACTGGTTTAGATAGAATATGTAGTTAGAAATAAAAGAAGATATTCATACAGCATTACTTGTTATGTTTCAGATTTTTACTGGAACAGGATTATCAAACTGGAAATAAATATAGCAATAGGTTAGTCGAAAAGTATTATAGAGAATAGATAGAACTAACTTTATTAGATGAGGAGTACTTATGGTTATTCAGACAGGTATAGTTTTGACAAACGAGTAACTTTTTATCAAACAAACAGTGACAACAACGTCTTATGGTGGAGAGGTAAGCGTGTGAAGAAGAGTTATTTGGAGCTTACGCTTACCTTAGTAACCTAGAAATAGTGAGTTTTTGGGAGAAGTAGACGATAAGTGGATAAAAAGTAAATTACGTATAAGAATAAGATTTACACCAAAAGCACTGAGAATTAGATACTAAGACGTGTTTTGTGAAGATTGACAATCAAAAATATGGAAACATACCATCTATTGAAAAATGTATTGAATAGAAATGAGAAATTTTAATGTATTTGGAGTAGTAAGAGATGAGGTAACATTCTTAGTGTGACTTTTGAGGATTTAGGTTTAGATGAACTTTTAAAGAGATACACCTGAAAAAAGCTTATTATGGCAGAAAAGAGTGGAGCAGAGGCTGTTCAGAGGAGAGTAGAGTTTACATTAAAAGTATATCTCCTTTCTTATATGGTAGCTATGAGAAAGGTTGGAGTACAAGAAATAAATCTTCAATGATAGGAGGAGTAGAGTTTGTTTTACACAACAGACTGAGACCTCACTCAGTACACTTACTAGAAGATGGACACGAGATGTTTATAAATGGTGTATACACTAACAAGCGTGTAAGTGGAAAACCTCACTTTGAGAAAGCTAAAGAAAGGACAGGAGATTTATTTGAACAATATTTTGACGAAGGTTTACGAGACCTTATCTAAAGTTGGAGTTCCTGTGGCATATTTTAATTTTTGATAAATCGGAGAATGTTCAAGCACCGTTTATCATTTTTAGAAGTACCAAACAAATTATAAGTGCTGATAGTGATATTTACTGCTATCAGCATGATTTTAATATAGAGTTCTACCATCATGGTGGAGACGAAGAACTAGTAGAAAAATTTAGAGAAGCGTTGTACGAGATAAAAAAAGTTGTTCTTTACGAACAGTCTCCTTTAGACGGAGTAATTTTTTATGTGCAACGTTTAGTTTATATGAAGATAAAAAGGAGAAATTAATTAATGAGCAATAAATATATTTTTAACTTAAAAATGTACACTATGCACCAGTAACTGTAAGTTCAGAGACAGGTGCTTTAACTTTTGGAACTGTTAAGAGATTAATGGGAACAACTGAGTTAATAATGGAATTAGAACAAAGTTCTGAAAAACACTTCTCAGAAGGTCTAGTTTACTTTGTAACAACATCTTCTGCAGGTTATAAAGGTGAGTTATCAATCTATAATGTAGATGCTACTTTTGAAAAAGATGTATTTAGGTCTTAAAGAAGATGCTAAAAAGTTCAATATGAAGATATGTACGCACAGCCTAAAGAAGTTGCATTACTATTTGAAATTGATGGGAATGAGAAAGCTGAACGACATGCACTATTACGTGTTAAATTCTCAAAAACCAAAAATATGAGTTCAAACTACTACAGATAAAAGTAGACGTTCCTGTACTTAAACTTCTCTTATGAAGGTCTAACTGATGAGAAAGGTATTGGTCGTATTAAAAACAAATAAAGAAACTGACGAACAAGTTTATACAAAATGGTTTGAAAAAAGTTTACGAAGTTAATAGAAGCAGAATAGAGGTAAAATATGGAATTAAAAATTGGTAAAAACACATATAATATAACAATGCTAACTGGAGATTTCCTATCCGTTTTCTATAAAGAGACTAGTATGGATATTTTCAGTATTAGAAAGATAACGATAAAAGTTTTATTGAACAATATGAGTTATTCTTAAATCTTGCATATGCTTTAGTATCAGATGAAAAAGGTACTTTGAAGAGTTTAGTAATGAGTTTACACCTGCTGACTTAGTAAAAGCATACGAAGATATTTATAAATGTTACAGTGAAGACTACTGCAACTGATGTGAAAGTAAGACTAGAAAAGTAGCTCAAGAAAGATGACTACCTCACTTTATTTACTTCGCTGTAAACAAGTGGGGTTTTTGTTTGAGGATTTAAAGGAAATTCCTATGTCTCATTGTTTCAGGAACGTTTACTGAACACGGAAATGATAGTTATGACTATCGCTTTATTACCTTCACAAAAAGAAATAGATTTAATGTAGGAAAGGAGGTAAATGAATGGCTTTAGAAGAGCGTGGTAGGAGGATAACCTAAAAGCAGATACCTCAGACTACAGTCTGAGTTTAAGAAAAGCAAATGCTACTGTTAGGGAATCAGAACGAGAGCTTAAAAATTATCTACTGCTTTAAAGTTCAATCCCTAATAGCTGATGTTTTAACTCAAAAGACAAAAGAACTAAAATCGTCTTATTGCACAAAAACTATAAAACAGATAGGTAATCTGAAAACAACTTAGTAATTACACAGAACTAGGTGATACAAAAATATTAGATTAGTTAGTAATGAGACGAGAAAGACGTGCTAGAAATGGAGCATTAAAGAGTGGTTTACGAGAACTAATACTGTTTTGAAAAACTTTTGCTAATATCAATGCTTTAGCTAAAGCTTGAAAGAAAGAGTTATCAGAAAGTCGTAGCAATGTAGAACGTCTTAATAAAGCATTAAAAACTTGATGAAAACAACATAACAACAGTTGCACATAAGTTTAGAGATGAAACTACAAGCTGAGAAACCTTAATAAACAGGTTTTAATACTTGGCCAGGGATTTCGAAGAAGATTGACTACAACTAGGGCCCTGCGAGGTTTTAACAAACTTAGCGCTAGAGCTAAAAGAGGTTCAGGCATCGCATACAAACACACGGAAGAGGAACTTAAAAGTGACGGAATGGAGGTGGATTTCAGTCATGCACCAGCACAGGTTGGATAAACTTGATGAGAGACTTAAAAGAGCAGAGAGAGTGAGTGAAAAGTTAGTCACGAGTTCAAAGTTTGATCACGGTAACGACTGGCCACTCCAAAGACTCTAAGGTTTGGTGGAAAGCTAGAAGTACAGACCAGCAAACTCGAGAAAAGGTCAGAGCCTCCTGAAAAGTGATCAAGTAAAAGATCAGTAATGCACGAGATGCACGGAGGAAGAGTTTATAAAAGCTAATTTCAAGGAAGGCCTGGCCAGAAAGCTGAGAGACACTGTTCACCTTGTCAACTAGTGTAGTGGGTACTCTGAATGCTAATCAAATTAAGTGGTCTAAAGAATGGTTCCTGAGTTCTATATAAGAGGATACTGTGTTCAAACGCGGAGATAAATTAAAGAACTATGGTAGAAACTTACCACTCTAGGTTATAGTTGCCTAGTGTTATAACGGTCTCAAACGTTAGCTGGAGATGTCTTTAGAGAAACAGACGATGCTATTGGACGTGTAGCAGCAGCGGGTACTGACGGTGCAGCCAGTGAGATCGGAGGAATGTATGGTCGTATAACGGAATCCAGCAAGGAGAAGCTTCTGTAGGGTCTGTTTGTAGTATGAGATCAGATTTCACTAGGGTATGGAATCGTTAAGTAAAAGCAGGTTGGAGTGTTAGTGATTCTACTAAACAAGTAAGTCATCGTTTATGAACTTAGCTAAAGTTGATGGTTTAGAACTGAGAACGTGACCACACAACAGTTACTGATGGTATGAATGCTTTCGGTCTCAAAGCTAAAAGACAGAGCATGTTTGTGGACGCATGACTATTACTACTGCATATCACATCCACAAACTAGATGCTCGTAGAATTGGGAGTAGCTACTTAAATATGTAGGTGGAGTTGCAGGAACTTGGTTTCTACTATATTGAAGATGTTGGGACTGTGTCTGGGAATTATGGCAAACAGCAGTATTCAGCATCTATTGCAGGTACTTCACGTAGAACAGGGTTAACACTCGAGTTAAACCATCTGCACACAGCAAGTAAAGATGGCGGATGTTGGTTTTAGTGCTGTATGGATTCAGAGGGAAAATGAAACCTCATCTCAAATTGTATCTGAATTACGTGGTAAAGGCACGAGGAATGGACCGGATGGCACAGGACATGGGTTCACTGCTACTGTGTTTGGTAAAACTGGCAATGAATGGTTGGATGGGCTGTATTTAAAAAGCAAGGGACCAACAAGTTAAGGGAGTTTCGCAGACAGTATAAATAATTCTAAAGGTGCTACTAAGGCAATGGCAGACCGATGACACGAGGTATAGGTGGAGACATGGATGTTAATTCATCTATTCAAAGAGCAACTTATACTTTGTAGCCAGAGATTTGCGAGGCCTGTTTTAGTATCTTCGCTTAAAGGGGTTAACATCTCTTGTAGATGGTTTTGATACGAGTGGTATGACAGGCGACAATAGGTGGCTTTGCTGGGTTTATCTGTCAGCTTATACCGCCAGTAACATGGGCGCATTGGGCGGAGATGGCTAAAACCAATATAGCATTCTTTGCTTTTGCAAAGGCACATCCACTGAGGTGCGGCGATAGCAGGTGGGTTAACAGCATATCCAGCTGTCGAGGTTATCATCATTGAATCCTTGCACGAAAATGCTGACGCCCACTTGTTAAAGCGCAAAGAGAGCAAAGAAAGTGCTGATAAGTTACAGCACAGACTACAGGCCTTTTCTGTAAAGTGGGAGACCCGCAGCTGAATATAGGGAAGAGATTAGAAACATGCAAAAGGTATTTTAGAGGAAATCTATGGTGACGAGTAGTTCTATGAAACTGAAACTCAAAGAATACGCCCAAAAGTATTCAAAAGGAAGCGTATAAGGATATCAATAATACAATAGATAAAGCTGTTGCTCAGAACAGAGAACTTTCTACAATGCGAGAATGAGCTAAATCTTTCTGAGTAAATATATCTCAAATTCAAAACGTTGTTAGAAAAGACGCACATGCAGAAGACATGCTTTATGACAAGATAACCAACCCAGCTACTGACTTGAATAACTGAAGGTAGATGAGTAATGAAGGCACTATGCATAACTCATGCCAAATATGTTAAAGAAACTGGGACTTACATATAAACAGAGGCTATTGAAAATGCTAAACAATGGTACGATAAACTATCGATAGCTACTATATTGATAAAAGCACCCTCTGAATCAATGAGGACGTGCTATTGAATCAATCGAAGCTGAATATCAAGCAAGGAAGGTTAAAAGCAGAGAATGAAAACCACAGTGATAAGACTCATGGCTATTCTGGAATCAGAGGCTACTGGCGAAGAGATTCAAAATAGAAAGAAAAGAACATATCGCTGTAAGAACAGCAAAGACAAGGTTTAGAAGAGTTGAAAGACAACATAATACTTGCACGTATCAGAGATTCAGAGAAAACAATAGAGTCAACACAGTTACAACGACATGCCACTGTTGAAAAGGAGAACTGCTAGAGTTTGAACGTGTAAAACAATTGGCACTTATGATAATCTTCCTTTAATATATGTTTGCAGTGCTCATAGAATTAAAGAGTTAGAGTACATGATTTACAAAATATTCAAGACACCTGTAAAATAACGGTGGTAAAACTAGCAGGCTACACAAGCTAAAACACGTACAAGATTTCCTGTAACAATGGACGGTTTACCCGGAAGAAACACGTAAACAAATTGTTCTAGGTCTTGAGATGCGCAATGGTATTGATGTTGAAGATTGTCAAGCTGGAAACTTCAAAAGAACAGGATGGATACAACGAGGACAGGGGTATTATTGAGGAATTAGCAAATTAGATGTCTGGCGGAAATCCATAGTAAATTACTACTGTGCAAGAAATTATCATAGACAGTATGTCTACTATGAGAGGTTTCTCATTATTCTCCTTGCTCCAATCTGTTATAGGGAACAAAGGCTGACGGTCTTGCTTGAGACAAACCTAGTATGGATGGAGTATGGATACTATCTACTCTGGGAGATGGAGATAAAGTTAAGAACACTTTGATATGAGTCCAGTAGGACGTGATAGAAGCAAACGAACTAGCTAGAGAGGTATCGCGATAACTCCAAATGGAAGTTCAAGTGCTGGAGGACACACGCAGGACAAGAGAAGGTAGAAGTGGTGCTGATTCTGTAGAGTTCAGTGATGTAGGTCTTGATGTGATTTCAGGTATGATAAACGGGCTAGTAACAGCTCAGGTGGTTATATGCAACACTACAAATGATATGGCACTTCCAGGAGGCCTGTCTGCTGCTAAAAAACCAATTTAGGTATTTCTCACACCATCAAGGTATTTAGGCGTGAGGCTGGGACCATTTGGATTTGCTCCAGGTATGGCAGAAGGTGTGCAGGAGTGATGCAAGATGTATTCACAACAAGTAGTGTGCACAATTACTATGAGAGACGGTTTGCAAGGCTGAGAACACAACTGCAACATGATAAGTTCAAAAGTAACATTGTTGACTTGGGAGCAATTCACTGATTATAACTTCAACATAATATATCACAGAATAACGCTATTTATTGATAAATTAAATGAAATAACACAACATTTTAACGATTTGGAACTGAAAACTGATGGCCAACAGTATGGATGGTGATAAAGTGGGTAATGCAACTTATAAAAGACTATGTGAGTGTTGGATGGGGAGTTAGGTTTATAGTAGTTTGGAAGGAGTGCAAAGCTTATTGATAGTTCTGAATATGGACTACGGAAATCTAGATTGTGCTATCTTCCACTTAGTGATTACCAAAGATATTGCACTGAGAGATTAAGTAAAAACCAGTTTTTGGCACTAATGATAGTTATGTGCATATAAACCTAAGACTTATCAAAGTTTAACAAATGTAAGATTTATTGTTAGAAACTGTTAAGAAAGATATTTTATAAAGAAAACACATTGGAGATGGCGATGGAATCTCTCACCACGTGAAAGGTAAGTACAGAGTACTATATGGTGCAATTCAAACTCACTACTACTATAACGAGGATTTCGTTAAATTCAGCAGTGCCATTTTATTTCAATGCTTTTTATTTATAATGAAAAAAGCACAGCCATCGGTTTGGAAGGGGCTGGTGGGGCGGTTAGTAGTATGGGTGATGTTCACTGGAAGCCGTATTTACTATTCAAAGGGGCAACAGGTTGATGTTCTCTGGTAATGGTACAGGTAAATAAGTTGAGAAACCGCTCCAAGGTGGATATAATGTCAGCTGTAGAATAAAGAATAGACATGTGGTTAGGGGAGAATATAAGAATATCACTGATGTAGATGCTGCTGGGTAGATTTTCCTATAATGACTCCAGGTCATATTTCAATGTACAGCTTATTATTTCTAGTGATGATTTGTCTGTGTATATGTTAATTGGAGGTGGAGATTCAGTTATTGAATTAAGTACAGAAGTTTAAGAATGCTGCTGCTGCAGAAGTTGAATTAGATTAAAACTAGCGAACCTATTTGACACTCTCATTCAATACCTAGAAAATAATGTTAAAAGTTGATAGAAATAATAATTATTAGGTCAAAGTCTTTAGAAAAGAAATGAGATTATACTAGAGTTAAAGTAGTTGCAAAAGGTAAATACAAAGTATTTTGTGAACATATATATTCTTTGGTTAAGAATATAATCAACCATTGATAGATGAAAAGAAATAAGATGGTGAGACAACACTGCTCCTGTTATTTTCTTACAATGACTTTTAGTAAATACTACTTTAGAAAATATGTGCAGTCCCTTAAACGAATCATTAGAGCTAAAGGTTTGAAAGTTTGTTTTGATACTGAAAATATTAAAAAAGTGGAACTATTAGATGTGACGATACACCGTTATATGATTTGATTTTCCGGAGAAAAGAATACTACAAACATTTTACCCAGGTATCACATGCTCGATTCCGATAATTACAAAGTTAGGTTTACATAAAAAAATCAGAAGGAAAAACACTGAAATACTTTCGCAGGAAGTAAAAATATTGGTAGTTACAAGAGCAAGTAGATTTTAAAATATTGTTACACAAGTTCTATGTTTCAAAGTATGAAACATTGCCTGAAAGTAGTTCAGAAGGAAGGAAGAAGCAGAGACGTGAAGACTAAAAGAAAGGCTGGAGTTAGACGGCAGAAAAGTTTGAAGAAGCTGAAAAGAGACAGCTTTGAGCTACAAGAAAGAAGATGCAGTGGGGTGCAAACTCTGAAGCTATTATCATCACGTAAGGTGCTTATAATGAAAAGGTCACAAGAGTCAGAAGATAGTGCTAATAAAGCAGAAAGAGCTGGAAAGAAGCTGAATATAAGTACTGGTGATACAAAGACCTAAAACTAAAATAATTGTGCTGAAAAGGTTGGTTGACAGTTAGAAAATGAACATGTAAAATTCTGCTTAGGAAATGAAAGCATTATTAGCACAAGACGTGAAAGAGAATATGGATTCAATTTCAGGCGTGTTAAAAGATACCCAATAGACGCGACATTAGCTGCAAGTAAGTTTAGCCAGAAGCTTCTGAAAGACAACAAATTCGAAGAAAAGAAGAAGAACGAACGTAAACGCGAAGAAAAAAAAACTTTTCAAAACTGTAAAGTAGAAGTCCTTTAATAGGTTTTTATAGACCTTATGAAGCAACTAAACTCTAGTGAAATCAGTAGTCAACTTAGAAATTAAAGAATAAAGAACACTTTTTACCGAAAGAAGATCAGAGATGTTCAACCAGAAACTTTACATTAAACCGTTTCAGATTACTAATATAGATGTTGCACAGAGCCAAAAGTTATTTTTGATGTATTAAGGAATTAATGAGGTGACATCGTTGCAAACACTTAGTAACAACGCATGCACTGTGCTGCAGTACATTGAAACAGAGTGTACGGAACTTACTGGCCAATGCTATGAAGCAGACCATAGGCTCAACAAAGCTCTAAAATAGACAGTGCCAAACTCTAATATCAAAGAGTGCAACGAGTGTAATGGACAAATATCTTCTCACGTTCAAAAAGCAAATGCAAGAGCATTTGAACCTCTTTAAGTACGTTTGAGTTGAAGCATGAAGTATTGATTTTAAATTTCAGAATGAGCTACAATCACACTGAAGGAGATTTCTGAGAGGGTGCTCACTGATATAGCTGAAAGCATTTGCAGAAACAACGGAAAGAAGCAAACTCAACTATACAAATGAGCTGACGCTAATATTGAATGCGATGAGGAAAAGTTAAGGCCTCGTTTGAAGGTTGCAGCACGGATTGTTAAAGAGTAGTGACAATGTGAGATAGGAATCAAATAGGGTTGGAAGAAGTTTACGCCCACGTAACTGAAGGTTTACGCACAGTTATATTGGTAAAGAAAGCGAAAATTACACTATCTCAATTACCAGCCAGGTTATTAATGCTAACTTATTGAGAAGGCACAAGAGATTCACACAGGAGACAGTGGGGGAACTCCACTGTCTACATGGAGTAAAGAGGTAGTGAAAATTGAGTAGGTTTAACTGTATATTCAAAAGATACAAACTTCATACTCTATAACACTTGCAGTATCCCTCTGTGAAAGCTGGGGGTTACACGTCACTTTCTGTCTCAGTAAAAGGAAACATTAGGAGAGGTATCATTATCTCAGGAAATAAAGGCAGAAGATATTGTTTTAACAACTGGAGATGGAATCGTATATTTATTACTACACACAAGCAACAGACGAAACTGTTTCTCTTAAGGTTTCAATAATGTAGGAGATGGTGAGTATCTGTGTTGCGAGGATTTCAGAGCTTGAAAAGTGGTAAGTACTTGGCGTGGTGTCCTAATGGAGAGAAGATGAAGATAGTAAACATATTATCTGTTGTATCGGAGTTTCAAACAAAAGATGCGGAGTTATTAAAATGAAATAACAACGTTGGAACAATACAAGCAAACGAAGATAGTCAACGTGTTAATGCTTTGAAAGAGTTGGGCTACAAGTAATCATCTGAGAAACGAGCACAACGTAGTATATGAAAAGCTGTCAATGACAAAGGATGTATGCTAGGAATCGAAGTTTAACAATAACAAATTCACTGAGAGTGCAAGTGAAATATATCGTAAGTTAAGTCTATTGGAGAACATATAAGAACGGAAGAGGTAAACGTACAGAAGTTATAAAAGCAAAGCATACCTAAAGAAACCACTGATAAAACTTGTGTCAGAACGTACAGCTATTGGACGTTGGGTAACAGGTAGGTTACGTTACAGATGCAGTAATGAATCAGAAAGTAGTTGAAACGGCTAATACATTCAATCGTACAATATCGACATTAAGAAATGTGTTGTAAAATTATGCTGATGTAACGATAGATAAACTGGTATTAATCAGGTAAAGGGAAAAAGCTTGATGGTAGAACTTTGGCTAGCATCCTTAATATAAGTGATGAAAAGTATTCGTTATTACAAACAGATTAGTAATTACATCTAACAGTAGAGTATAGTGAAGTCTGCATAACAAAGATAAAAGAAGCAACTTTCAGTAGTGATATGGGTTGTTACTGCGAAACAGTACGACTAACTTCACCTATGGAATACTGCATATCATGTAATGCAATATCAGAGGATATAATAACAGATATGATTTAAAAGCTAAATTGTTAACAGATGATGGTGCAAGTATTAATCTGACTTGCATTCCTGATGGATTACCGTTGCTCTAAAAGGAAATGCTAGTTTTACTTTCAGGGTGAGTGATTCAACAATAAAGGTAAAATACACTAAAATATTATTTGAAATAGATAGATATGGACTGTTGTTCTTAGTGATTTGAAAATTGATCAAAGAAAATTGCTGAATTAATTGTCGATGGTAGTATTACTGACGACAAATAGCAAGAAAAGTATAACAGGTGGAGAAATAAAAGCAGGTACTGTAAATGCTGATACATTTTAGCTACTAACCTGTAGATGCAGATAAAATAAATGTAAATGAAGGTTTATAAGAAAATATTAGTAACAATCATTAGCTAAAGAGATTGTTGCTAGTAGAATAATGGTTGAAAAACTAAACGCTATAGAATTTGACTTCACAAAAGGCACTGGAGATTATATTCAGTCTAAAGACGGAAATATGAGATGGTGGTTAAACTCACAATTTCATGGAGTTGAGAAAAGGCTCACACTTCTTGTTTAAAGATTTTGGTAACGCTATTACTTGAAGGAAAACGGTACATAGTGCAGGATTAAACTTTACAGGAGTAATAGGAACAGACCAAGCATCTGTTGCTTTTAGGTAGCAAATATCGGAGTAAGCTATACGCAAACTCTAATACATCTCACTGGAATTAGAGCAATATCATCTGACAGTGAATTAGGTTTATTTGGCCGTAATATTTATATTACTGATACATTTTATACCTGAAGGGAGTTCAATTAGACCTCACTAGAGGAATTACTCTTCGTCCAGACTTTATGAAAATGTACTATGGTAGGGAGAAACCGCATGGAATTTACATTGATAAAGATGGAGTTTATTACATGATACTAGGTAAACCATATCACTCTATGGTCTACATGATAAGATAAATAAATTAATTGCAACGTGTAGAACTATAATAAACAGTGCTGAATTTAACCATACTGTAGAATTTGAATTACTACACCATATTATTAAAAGGAGAACTAAATGGAATTTTGAGTTAAAAACAAAGATTTAAACATTTTGTATACAACACTGGAGAAAATCTCTATAAAAACTAAGTGCAAATAGAGGTAAAGTAAGATTGCTTTTCTAAAATATTTAATAAGAACACAGAATATGTTGGTGATTTAAAAAGAAATATTTAAAACGTACTTAGTGTTAGAAGGATGGTAGACCAAAACTAACAGAAGAAGGACATTATATGTTATTAATGAAGAAGAAATAGATTCATTTAATAAAGATGTTAATGAACTGATAATGAGTTAGTAATAGTTAACTTAACAGAAGATGAAACTAGAATTAATAATTTCTTAAACACTTTAGAAGATGTCGACTTAGATTTGAATACTCAGGAAATTAAGTTATTAGATGAAGTTTTTAGAACAAATAGAAAAATAAAAGGAGAACACTATGTCACTATTAATAAGAAAAACAACAAAAACTTAGCGGAGAGTTTTAAAAATAAACAATGAGGTAGTAAAAACAAGTAATTGTAGATATTGATGATGAAAGGTGTGTCTACAGTTCAGGAGTATATGTATAACACTCAACTATACTGCTAACAGAGAAATGGAAAACAAGAAAAAGAATTTAGGGATAAGCGATGATGAGATAGAAGATGCTATCTTAGCAGAATCAGAGTAAGGAACAAGAGTAATCTTGTTCTTTATTTTAGAGGAGGCGATTTATTTTTGAAAAGAAGTTTTTATTACAGTTAATTACTTTTAGTTTGCATTCCATTTATAAAAATTATGGATAGAAAGAGGTAATTCTAAAACTGTAGAAAAAAATAGATAAACTAGATTCAGAAATTCAAAGAACTCAAGAAAAAGTAGATGAAGTAACTCAAATTGGTTTACAGAATAGAAATTCTAACAAGAGTATTATTTCATACAGACTACATAAAGAGTTGGGTAATGCAACAGAAAAAGGACATGTAAACTTAGATGTATACGAAGAATTATCAGGTTTATATGCGAATTATAAAGAAATAGGTGGAAATGGTAAAAATTGAAGCCTTTGTATAATAAATTTAATAAACTTCCAATAAAAGTAGGTGCAAAACATGAAAAATAGTAAAAACAATATTTAGTAATGACAGCAGAGTAAGAAGAACAAGAGATTTTTAATATCGAGATATATTCTCACGATAGAAACAACGCAGGTTTTTGAGTTTGTTATAAAAATGAAACTGACTTATCAAAATATGTTCCTCAAGTTCTTATTCCACTTTTTAGATAGTAGGTCTTATTGGGAAACACAAGGAACAATAGAAGGGAATAAAGTAAGTGTTAAGTTTGATACTGAACTTATTACTAGGTCAGAGGAAGTACTAGGTTATTTAACTTTAGATAGTGAAACTGATGATATAGATGCATTTAAATTTAGATTTAATGTAGTGTTATCTGAAATTGATAAAGACAGTACAGTGAAAAAGAGTTTAGATTTATAAAAGATAGTGTAGTTATAGATGTTGTAACTACCAAAGAATTAGAGGATGTGAAATCTAAATTAGCAGAACGTATCACTACTCTAGAAAACAAAGCTGATAATGACACAGTTTATGACGATACAGATTTACAGAAGCGAGTTAAAACATTAGAGGACAATCCAGAGGTTGATATTAGCAAATTTGCTACTAAAAAGAAGCTGTTGATGATGTTGCTGCTAAGGTTACAGAGTTAGAGAGCTAGACCAGTGACATCAAGCTATGATGATTCTGAAATTAAAAAGAAAATCAAAGAGCTTGAAGATAGACCTGCAGGAAGTGGGAATGTTGATGAAGATATTAAAAACAGAGTGACAGAGTTGGAGAGTAAATTTGTCGGAGTTAATGGAAGAATATTGATTTAAAAACCTTGTCACTGCAGAAGAACTAGATTATCAATTTATTAATCGCAACACTTCTGCCGCAATAATTCAAGCTGACAAAGATATTGAAACTTTTTCTTAGAGAACACAGATCGTAAAGATGTAGATAAAATCCAAGTTCGAGGGTATGTTTATAGTTTTGCGGGTGAAACTAAAATTTTTAAACAAAAATGGAGATGACTTAGAATTTGTAGAGTTTCTCAAGGCGCAATGATAACATTGGCTAACGTCCTGCCAAAAAGACTACGACAATTACACGTTCAACAACCCTGAAAAACGTGTAACGCTTTTAACCGACAGAAACTTCAGAAAATGGTTGCTACACCAGCGTTCAAGGCTGTTGTTAAGGAGAGTTTAAGAGATATAGTAAAAGAGATAATGAGAGAGGAGAATTAGTATGGCAGACTTACAACAATATTAAGCCCAGTAATAATGGGATTGTGCTTACTATTAGGGAACACTATTAAAACTAGTGTTCCTAAAATACTAACAATTACATTCCATTGGTATTAGGATTAATCGGAGCGATTCTAATGGTTGTACTAAATGGATTAAGCGTTCAGAATTTAATTGTAGGATTAGTAAGTGGATTAAGTGCTACGGGAGTTCATCAAATTAAGAAAGAGTTGACTAATGAAGATGAACATCGATATCAGGAGGAAGATAAAATGGCAAGCAAAAGAACAAATGATTAATTGGGCGAAGGCTCAAGTAAACAAATGGATTGATGTTGACGGTGCATATGGAGCACAGTGTGTTGACTTGGCAATGAAGTATTGTCAAGTGTTTGGTGGAATGATACCGCATGGCAACGCTATTGATTACTTATCAAATGCAATTCCAAGTAATTGGAAGCATTATTCTAGCGGAGAAATTCAACCAGGAGACCTTGCTATTTGGAAATGGGGTAGCTGGGATATATATGGACATATTGGAATTGTAATAGAAGTTAACGGAAGATATGTCACATCTGTTGAACAGAATGTTGATGGAGCTCCAGTTGGTGTTGGTGGATATGCTCGTATTAGAACACGTGACGACAGTTGTTTAGTTGGATTCATCAGACCTGCATACGAACCGAACGGTTGGATTAAGAATGATGTAGGTTGGTGGTACGACTTAGGAAATGGCGACTACTACAAAGATTGTTGGAAGTTGATTAATAGTTCATGGTTTAAATTCAACTCTAGTGGATATATCCTAGAAAACCAATGGTATCATGATGAAGAAAAAGATTACTGGTACTGGTTAGATGAAGGTGGATATATGGCAAAGCAAAAGCATGGCGATATATTAATAATCATTGGTATTATTTCTATGAGAATGGTGTAATGGCAACTGGTTGGATTGAATATCAAGGACGTTGGTACTACCTAAATAATTCTAATGGCGTAATGGTATCAGAAGAATATAGAAAAATTGGAGACGCTTGTATATGTTCAACGACAACGGTGAAATGTTGCAAGATAAGAAGATAGAAATTGACAGCAGTGGAGCTGTTAAAAATCTTGTAAGTAATTGACCTACCTTAATTGGTAGGTCTTTTTTATGTCTATTAGAATAGCAATTTTGGAAAATTTCCATATTGTTTTCTATAAAAGAACTAATTTATCTTGATTTTTTAGCTGAGGAAATGGTATATTTAGTGTATAAAAAGTGCATAATTATAAATAAAGAAGGAATGATATTTATGGCTACAAAAAGTTTTACAGCGGATATTAAATTTAATAGAAAAATGCTGATAGTTTAATAAAAAGCTTTAGAGTCTACAAAAAGCAAAAACTGTTGAGGTTTCTAATGTAGAAACAATAAAAAGATTTAAGTTTAATTAAAAAGATGTTTTCTTCTAGAAAGGAAAAAGAATGTCTTTAAAAATTATAGGGTTGCAAATCATTACTAAAAGCACTGGATAAAGAAACTGTCCAAGAAATACTAAATAAATTTGAAAGTATTCCTAATACAGAAACTGGAAAAGTTAATGATGTGGAATACTTTTACATTCTAAAGCTATTCAATTTGAAAAATGGCAATTTCTACCACTCATTTTGATATTTAGCGAGCACAAAGGAAAATGACGTATTGGTAGGATATTTTTCAGTAGCTAAATAAACCTCTGACTATGTCGAAAAGAAATTATAGTAACTTATCATCTTCTCAAAAAAAGAAAATTGATGTCAGGGAGGAAGAAAAACAGAAAGTGGTGGTTATGTTTTAAAACAGTTATCTCATAGGACAAATTGGGAAGAACTATTCAAAAAGAAGCATTACAAACAAAAAAAGTATAACAGGAAAAACATGATTCTAAGCTTAGCGTATGATACATTATTACAAGCTAAAAATGATAGTTAATGCAAAAATATGTTTGGTTAGAATGTACTGATACCCCTGAAACTTTTTAGATTTTTATAAGTCTTTTGGTTTTTCAGAGATAAAGGATTATACATCTGAAAATAATCTAAAGTTATTATTAATGAAAATTAGAAGAACAAAAATTAATTCAATCTTTATATTTATGACCTACCTTAATTGGTAGGTCTTTTTATTGAGGACTTGAGGGACAAATAAGGGGCAAAACTACTCAAAAATGCGTGTTTTTGAAGAAAAGTGAAAATGAAAAACCTTTAAAAATGATGTGTTTTGAGAGGCTTTGAAGTGTATTAAGGTATGTTGATATGTCTAGAGTAAAGATGCCTATTTAAATGTGGTTGTAGGTAATGTATTTGACGTTAGATTTACTAGAAATGCTTATAACTTTATTAAAGATAAAAAGATGGTAGAAAATATTCATTAAATAATATGTTCTATACTGATGTTAGAAATTCTAATACAATAGCTTGGGAAATGGATAAAAACAGTTCATCAAGTAGATAAAGTTATGAATAATAACAATATCTTAGTAACTAGAAGAACGTCTGAACAAAAAGGAGCATTATATAATGCTACTGTGTATAAGGCAAAAGTAGCAGCTAAAAGCCAAAAGAAGGAACGTATTATCCATTAAAAACATCAGATAAAGTAATAAATGATGTAACTAAATATGGAGGATTTACAAGTATAGGTATAGCTTATTATTCGATATTTGAATATATATTGGAGAGTAAAAAGGAGAAGAAAAATTACTAGAATAATTCCAATACCAATTTATATTTCACAAAATATAACTGATAATAATACCCTAATAGAGTATGCAAAAACAAATAATTTTTAAAAATCTAATGAAAAATTAAAAGATTTTTAAACTAAAATATAAAAATTGTGTATAGGAAATATAGTAAAAATGAATGGTTATTTATATAATATAGGAGGAAAAAGTAAAGAAACTTTCTATTTTGATAATGCAGTACAGATTGTACTAGATAGAGAAAGTGAACATTATATTAAGGAAATTTCAAAATATAATAATTGGAAAAAGAAAATAAAGATGGCCAACTATGGGAAACGATAACTGCTGAAAAAGAATATCGAGTTATATAATACTCTAGTTGAGAAAATGAATACAGGTATTTTTATTAAGAAAAAACCGAATAAGTTTAGTGAACTAGATAGTGAAGAAATTAGAAGTAATTTCATGAAAATATCAGAAGAAGAACAAGCGAAGATATTATTAGAAATTTTAAACTTATTAACCAATAAAAATCAACTTATGATATGAAAAATATAAAAATGGGTGCTGCAAGAGGACAAACAAGTTTTTAACATTTCTAATCAAATTCAATTTTTCAATAATTGAACAATCAGTAACAGGATTTTTATGAAAAAGAAATAACAATAATAGGGGAGAAAGTGAATGACGTGGAGAACAGTAATAGTTAGGGAAAGAGCTAAACTAGATTACAGTCTAAATTTTATGACTGTGAAGAAAAGAAGGGAAACGAGAAAATTAGTTTAAGTGAAATATATATGGTTATTAGAAAGTACAGCGGTATCTCTTACTGCTGTACTTCTCAATGAATTGATGAAAAATAAAAATCAAAGTAGTATTCTGTGATGAGAAGAGAACACCAAGTTCTGAATTGTTACCATATTATGGAAGTCATGATACTAGTTTTAAAGTATAAATATCAACTAGATTGGACTGAAGAATGTAAGCAACGTATTTTGGACTAGAATAGTATACGAAAAAATATATAATCAAATGCTGCTATTAAAGAAGTTAAACAAAGATGAATATAAACTTCTAGAACAATATTTAAATGAAATAGAGTGGAATAATAATAGTAATAGAGAAGGTCATGCTGCAAAAGTATACTTTAATGCTTTTATTTGGTTTAGATTTTAGTAGAAATAAGAGTGCTTTGTTAATGCTGCATTAGACTATGGGTATTCAATAATATTATCTGCATTTAATAGGGAGATAGTATCTTGTGGATACTTTACACAACTTGGTCTTTTGTCACAAAAATCCATTCAATAAATTCAATCTTGCTAGCGATTTTATGGAACCTTTCAGAATATTAGTAGATGAAGAAGTATATAGCCTAGAACAATCTGAATTCTCAAAAGAACATAAAAATATCTTAATAAATATTCTAAATAAGACTGTAACTATTGATTACAAACAACAAACAGTTGCTAATGCAATAAAAATATATTGTCGTAGTTTATTTACTGGATTAAAAGAAGAAGATTTAGAATATATAAAAATGTATAAGTATGAGCTATAGGTTTATGAGAGTATTAGTTATGTTTGATTTGCCTACAGAATCATCTATTCAACGAAGAAACTATAGAAAATTTAGAAAATCATTAATAAAAAAATGGATTTATTATGATGCAAGAATCTGTTTATGTAAAACTAGCTATGAATCAAGGAAGTGCCGATTTAATAGTAAAAGAGTATTAGAAAACTTTGTCCAGAAGAAGGAATAGTACAAGTATTACAAATAACAGAGAAACAATTTTCTAAAATTGAGTTTCTAGTAGGTGAAAGCCAAAAACAGAGTATGTGGATTCAGATGAAAGGTTTATAGAAATATGAAGATAATTAATAATAATTGGCAAAGACAAATAGTATTGAAAGATAATTTAATACATACAATAGTTTTTGAAAATAAAAAAAGTACTATAGAGAAAAATATACTGGAATTAATTAGGCAGCACAAAGGTTATGAAGGTAATTTTATTTTGTCAAATAATAATAAAGAAGTATCTTTTGATAAAAACAGTTATTTCATAAGTGATTTATTTAATATTGATATTAACAATAAGAAAAATTATAACTAAAAATATATGGAGAATTATTAAAAATTGTAACTGATGATATTGCAGAATACAATAAGATAACATCATATATAAGGGAATATTTTGAAACCTTAGTATTTAATAATAACCTAGATTTAGAATATAATGATGAAATTGAAGAAAATTCACTGTTAAAATTTAGGTGATTTTTAAAATACAATTTGAAGAGAGTAATTTTTTAGAGAAATTAATAAAATTTTTAAAAAGTATTAGTTGAATTATGTAATATCAAAAGTAATATTTTATAGTAGGGTCTTTATAGAGTATTTTTCAGTTGAAGAATTAGGAAAAATATATAAAGAAGTATGTTTAAATAAAATAAATATTATAAATATTGAAAGCGAACAACAAAAATATAAAAGGAAAGTGATTGTTATAACGAATTGAGTATATATATTTGAGTCAGGATAATTGTGAAATATAGTATTGATTTTTATACAAAAATACTTCGTATAATATAGGTAGATTCAAAATTTACATTCAAGTTCAAATAAAGATTTTACTACATTGCCCTTCGGGCTCGGATCGGTGTCGATCCATTTTTATATCTAAATTCAGAATTTATACTCTTAAATCTCATTTTGAGGTTTGAGATATGTAAATTTCTGAATTCTACAAAACAGATATTGTGAGTTTTGGTTGAACGATATAGTTTGAGAGATATGTAAATTTTTGAATTCTACAAAACAAGTGATGAGCGAGTGATTGAAGAGGACCGTTTGAGAGATATGTACTTGAATTCTACAAAACTGAAGTATTTGCTATTGATAAAGTAGCATTGTTTGAGAGATATGTAAATTTTGAATTCTACAAAACTAACATATAGATGAGTAAAAACCAAGAGTGTTTGAGAGATATGTAAATTTTGAATTCTACAAAACATCAACATATAAATAGCTTAAAAAGCTGAATGTTTAGAGATATGTAAATTTTGAATTCTAGCAAAACGCTTCATGCTATCCCTTTGATTCGTAAGTCGTTTGAGAGATATGTAAATTTTGGAATTCTACAAAAACAAGAGTTATGTCAATTCAAATGTGGTTTGAGAGATATATAAATTTTGAGATTTACAGAAACCTAGAGATCCTGTTAAAGTATGAGTTATTTTGTTTGAGAGATATGTAGATTAGAATTCTACAAAAGACGCAGTAAAATAAAACATAAAACCAATAACTGAGATTATAATACTTATATTTTGAGTTATTATTTACAAAAACACGCCTTCTAGATAATCTAGAGGCGTGTATTATTTACTTTTTACTTGTTTATCCTCTTCAATAATACTTTCTAACTTCATAGAGCGACTCAGCTTTAAATAAGATTACTCATTAGCGTGTTTATTTTTCTAAAAGTAGTTGCTTACTTCTTCATTAGAAGAGAAGTGAAGTTTTAATTTCTGAGCTAGTTATACTATCAGTAATATTTTTAGCTAAGTCACCAACAGTACTAACTAAGTCGATATCTTTTGAATTATTAGAGATATATGTTCCAACTTCACTGTGGTGATCTGTACTTCATTTGGAACCAAGTTCAAACATACTACCAAGCACTCAGAGTTTTTATAGTCAAAATCATCAAAGCCACTAACTACATCGACACTAGCTTTTCAGAAGTAGGCTTGCATTATATGCATCATTATAATTAGAGAATCTTTTTCATAAGGAATGCTTTCTAAACGCATATGTGTTATTTCTGATGTTTTTCAATGGCATTACGGATTTCATCAATAGATAACAGTTTTTCAGCGATTGCTGTAGCAAACATTATATTAAATAGGTTATGTTTTCCTTTTTAATTTTGCTGTGAATTTTTCATCACTAAGAGTTTAGCTTAAAATCTATATGATCACGAGTAATAGTGTAGTTTTCTAGAAATAATATTATTATAATCATTCTCTCACCACATGAAGTAGCACTGATATTAGATTCCTCTACTAAATCTTTTAGTAGTACTTCATCGCCGTTATAAAACGAAGAATCCTCTTTTTCTTATCACTGTTAGTAATTTCAAATTTTGCTGCAATCCCTTCACGAGAACCGAAAAATTGCATTATGACTTTCGTTGATATTAGTGATTCACAGTGTAATCAGGTTCCCACGGAAGTTTTGAGTACGAAGTCCTAAATTGGCCAAAACCATCAGCGCGCATTCCTGAAATCCATGTATTCTTACACTGTCTTCGGGTGTCAGCAAAGATAGTTATAGTCTACAGACGTTCATTATTAAAGTTTTGCCTTGTGTGTGCTGTGAATTGCTTTAGATGCTAGCCAGACCAGCAATAATATCTTTGTAGTAGCTCTTTACCATTAGTCTAGTAACTGCGATGATTTTCTAGCACGTAAACCATCTCAAATACTGTTTAGGCTTAAAGCTTGGAGATAGCTACATAACTTATCTACATAAATTATATTATTATCGCTAGATAAAGTCTTCTTAAAGAGTGATGCAGCAGCACATCAAAAGCATCTCTATATAGCGTTATGCTTAATCAACATTTTCTCCTATGAAGGAATAAATAAATCTCTTCTCTCTCTACTTTCTACGCCATCAATTGCGATACCAGTGATTTCTTATGTGTTCAACTATATACTGGTAAGTTAAGTATTTGTTTCTAAATCTTTTACTAAATATTCTTATAGTTAGTCCTATTCTTCTGTGTAAATAAAGTTTTTACGATCTTCCGTAAGCGTTCTATGGCCACCGGAATAATTCATACCGATTACTTCCAGGGTAGCTAACGTTCCTGTTGCCCACATCAGTATCCAGTATGGGAACATAGAGAATGGAGTGAATCCAGGCGTTGTAAGTAGTCTTCGTTGATGAAGATTTCTCCTTCTTTTGACATGAGAAGAAGTCAGCGCTGAGATCTAAAACTAGATCCGCTTAATTGTGAATGGAATGCCAAGCTGCATGCCATTTTTCCTAAATTCCTGTGACAAAGATTTGGATCAGATTATGCAGGGAATATCCGTACGTGATTGGACCTATCAGGTATTATTTAGTTTCTGTAGTCTTAGAATTCTGTAGGTAGAAATATGACTTCTTTCACCTGGATCTGTAGTTTCTAACTCATTGTATCCAAGTACAGCCTACTTCTGATTTCTTTTAGCTCTGGCCCTTGTTCAATTCACGATATCAGAATTTTAACAGCTTGCTTCAATACCTTCTGACCAATTTCTGCTTCATCGTTACACTGATCGACTACTGCCTGGAAAGACCCTGAGGTTCGCGGGTTTAACGAAAACAAGGGTATTTTAGATTATCAGTTAATTTCTTTAGTAACCGCTTCTTTATCCAAGTATGCTCGATAAAGTGTGTATATGGTAGTGGTGGGGTGGAGTCACATGCCGCAAATCGTTGCTTCCACAACTACTTTGATCCATACCAGCGGCACTAGATATAGTGCGTTGCTTTCCTACATACAGCAATGTCTGAGACTTTCTGGAAAGACTAGCCCTTGATAGTACTCATCTTCACCGACTAGGACCGTAGAAGAACAGGAATACTAAATCAAATTTACGACCATCTTCCGAATAATGGCTACTAGATATCACGATCACAGTTAGTAGATCTTCAGTTCATTTTGATCCTTTAGATTTGTGGATTTTAGTGTTCACCTTTAGCTCAGTTTTCCTTCTATGAGGATAAAGATAGGAAGAAACATTGTATTTTCTTTCATCGATTGCGTTAATTCTATTGATTTTGCAGTTAATATTGAGATGAATGTTCAGCACCTTTACCACCATAAACGATTCCTATGTTTGTTTTGTCTTAAAAATCTCTAAATATTTCTTCTATTGTTATTTTTAAATATTATAGATTTAGAAGTTTAGCAAGATCAGAGATGAAATCCATTACCTGTGTACTATGCTGAGATAATTAGTGAATTCAGCAATTCATCTTATAATTATAACAAAAATATAAACTAGAGAAAACAGCAAATTATTTAAAGATAGTTTATTATTTTCAATTCTTAATATTGTATTTTTTTAGAACAATAATATAATAAAATAACTATATAAAATAAATTTAAGATGGAGGAATTAAATTTGAATGGAAAATTAGATGATAAATATGATTTCTAAAACTGCATACAAAGAAAAGCTAATCTAGTACTTAAATTTATATTATATATATTGTATTTCTTTTTGCAATGAAAACTAACTCCAAATGAAGACTAGGATGTTCAGATACAGTGACTTGCTTTATTATATACTATTCTGCTTTGTGTTGGTTTGGTATCTAGATTCAAATAGGATACTCAAGTGTTAGAATATATTTTGCATTAAGGTTATTAAGTAATTTAAGTGTATCCAAATTTATGGTTTATGCAGAGCAGCATGAAAATAAAAAGTTAACTAATAATAGTGCTTATTATGTACTGTGAGCACTAGATTGAGCTTATATATGGTAACTTTGATGGAGGTGAAGAACATTTATCAAAAGTAAAACTTACTCAATCAGGATCTACTAGAGGAGCCTTAGAGGAGAGTGAGAATGTGAAACATCACTATACTAGATTTATGTTAAATATACTAGAAAAGGAATTTGATTTAGAAGAATTAAAAACACACTAGTGAAAACAATTAGTACAAATCAAGAAACAGTACAAATGTATAATAATAAATTAGACAAAATATATAATGTTTTAGTTTTAAAAAGAAACCGGTTGATAATTTTGAAAGGAAAGAATTGAAAACGACAAATAGTAGAGTGTTCAAAAGTATTTAATTATTATGTCTATCTTTGTAATGAAGTATTAAAAGGGAATAGTAGTGAAGTTAATAAATATAGTCTGATTTATTATTAAAATATAATGAGAATTATTACGTAGTAAGACAAGCAAAAGAAATAAGAGAAAACTAAGGGTTGACCAATAGGTCAGCCCTTTTTATAATTATATTTTTCTTTTAGTTCAGCTATAGTATCACGAAGTTTAGCAGCACGTTCAAATTCAAATTTTTCAGCTGCTGAGAACATTCTTGTTCAAGTTCTGCTAAGTGTTCTTCGATATTATCATCAGTAATATTAGATACTTCTTCCTAATTCTAATGTTTCATCCTCAATTACTTCTTTCTTAGACACTAATACTGTCACGAATATCTTTAATAATTGTTTGAGGTGTTATGCGCGTTCGTCGTTATAAGCCATTTGTATCTCACGACGACGATTTGTCTCATCGATAGCTTTTTTCATACTTCTAGTCATATTATCCGCATACATAATTACACGACCATTAGCATTACGTGCAGCACGCCCAATAGTTTGTAGTAAGGCTTTGTCCCCACGTAAGAAACCTTCCTTATCCGCATCTAAAATAGCCACTAATGAAACTTCTGGAATATCTAAACCTTCACGTAGTAGGTTAATCCCTACAAGAATATCAAATTTTCCAAGACGTAAGTTACGAATAATTTCTGTACGTTCTAAAGTTTTAATATCAGAGTGAAGATACTCAACTTTTAGACCATTTTCTTTTAAATATGCTGTTAAAGATTCAGCCATTTTTTTAGTAAGAGTCGTGATTAAAACACGTTCACCTTTTTCAATAATTTTTTCAGCTTCTTTAGTAATATCAAATACTTGGTCGCTAACAGGACGAACATCTATTACTGGATCTAGTAGACCAGTAGGACGGATAATTTGTTCAGTAATTTTTGAACTATGTTCAAGTTCATAGTCACCAGGTGTAGCTGAAACGAAAATTGCTTGGTTTAACTTATTTTCAAACTCTTGATAGTTAAGAGGTCTATTATCTAAAGCAGTAGGTAGTCTAAAACCATAGTCAACTAGAACTTGCTTACGAGCTCTATCACCATTATACATACCTCTAACCTGTGGAAAGGGTGACGTGTGACTCGTCAACTACTAATAACCAATCTTTTGGAAAGTAGTCTAGTAGAGTATAAGGTGTTGAACCAGGTTCTCGTAGAGTTAAGTGAGAGAGTAGTTTTCAATACCTGAACAAATCCCATCTCTCTTCCATCATTTCAAGGTCATAGTTAGTACGTTGTTCCAAACGTTGTGCTTCTAGTAATTTGTTTTCCATATTGAATACTTTTAATCTCATCTTCTAGTTCTAGCACGTATTCTTTTTGTATTGCTCTCTCTAGTTTTTCTTCACCTGCGACGAAGTGACTGGCAGGGTAAAATTGCAATATGTTCTAATTCACTAAGTACTTCACCAGTTAGTGAATTAATCTCGCGTACTCTATCTATCTCATCTCCAAACATCTCTATACGAACAGAGTTTCTCACTACTGAGAAGCAGGAAGATTTCTATAACATCACCACGCACTCTAAAAAGTACCACGTGTAAATTCTATATCATTACGCATATATTGGATGTCTATCAGTTTTTGAAAGAATTTTATTTCTGCTTATTTCATCACCAACTCTAAGTGAAAGTACTAAAGATGAGTACTCTTCTGGAGACCCCAGACCATATATACAGCTGACACTAGAAACGATAATCACATCATCACGGTCCAAATAGAGAAGATGTAGCGCTGTGGCGTAGTTTTATCAATCTCATCATTGACAGAAGAATCTTTTTCTATATAAGTGTCAGTCGATGGTACATAGTGCTTCTGGTTGGAAATAATCATAGTAAGAAACGAAATATTCAACTACTATTGTTGAGGAAGAATTCTTTTTAACTCATTGTATAATTGTCCAGCTAATGTTTTATTATGAGCTAATACTAGTGTTGGTTTTCCAACGTATAATATTAGCTATTGTGAAAGTTTTACCTCGTACCAGTAGCACCGAGTAAGGTTTGGTATTTTTCTCCATTATTAATACCTTCCGTTAGCTCATTAATAGCTCTAACCTGGTCTCCCTTTAGGTTCAAATTCTATCTGCAAAATCAAAAATCAAAGTGTTGTCTATTTACTTCCAAGAAGTTCACTCCTTTACTAGTAATAAATAATATAAACTTAATAGTTTCTATTTAATTACATACTAGATAGGAAGATTGACAAAGAAATAACTATTCTAATATTCTGAATAAATAAAAAGACGAGAAATTTTCTCGTCTTTTTAAAAAGTATGACCATTATTTATTATCGCAAGGTAAGGCATAATTAAACCAAGTGAAATAAGAATAATAGGTAACAATGTTCATTGTTGTTTGGAATACACTTCCTAGTTGTATACATTACCTCAGTGATACAAGGCAAATGCTGTTAGGAAGAAACACCAAGCTCCTAAACCAATACCGATATATTTATTTCTTAACGAATTTATAATCTGCTTTGAATCTACCAGCTGCTTTTTCAAGAAGATATAAGCAGCAAATACCCATAGGTAACGAAGTGGCATACAAAACAGCGTTTAATTTAACTAACCATCTGAATAGTTCGTTTACTCTTTGATTCCGAACATTGGAATACTAAAAGGATAGATACGATAACACCAACTAATTTTAATCCATTAGTGTAAACATCATTACTATTTTTTAACTAATAATAGGAATGTATTGTTCATCTGAACTTTCAAGTAACATACGTAATGGTGCGTCAATTGAGATAATAACGATAGAGCTTGACCGATAAAGTCAACTACTGCATAAATAACTAAGAATAAGTTACCAACACCGTAGTAGTTACCTAATGTTTGGAATGCATAATAAGTACCTATTAGTTAATAAAGTCTTTTGGAATGTTATTAGTATCAAACATTAATGCAAGTGCGAATGTTCCTAAAATAGCTGTTAGGTTATATCCATAAGAACTAATGTCATCATTCCTTTAGGAAATCAGTAGAAGGTTTTTCATCTTATTAACATAAGGCGAAATCTTCTCACAACCACCAACCGCAAATACTAAAATCGCTATTGACGTAAATCATATTTAACATCGAATGTTGGCATAAATGTATCTAATGACCAGTCGATGCTGATGAAGTTTTAGCTCCTGTAATAGAAAGGGGCTGTAATAGCCATCAATATGAATAATAATGACATAATAAACATTGATGATCCTGCTAAAGTCGCAAGTTTTTGATGAAGTTAACTCCTCTTGCTGCTAGGAATAACGCTACTATGAATATAACTAGTGAAATAATTTTGTAACATAAGTTATATTCATTTTACTAATACGGTTATCTCCCAAATATAGCCCAACTGAATGCTGCGATAATGACGTGATGGTTTTTGAAAATATAAGGCATATGTACTACCCAAATTGTCCATCCAGCATAATAAGCTAGTAATTTACTGTGTGTGTTTCTTTTAATCCAAGAACTAACACCTCCACCAGCATCTTTAAATGTAGATCCTAGTTCACCAACGATTAGTGAATATGGAATAAAAGTAAATTACGAAGATTAAAACCCATGAGAAAATAGATTTAAGTCCGTCAAATTCTGAATATCCGTTAACGATATTGACAAACGCCCAAACAGTGGAGAAGGCCGATGAACGCTAACGTATACCAAAATATCTTTTAGCTTCTTTCTCCATATAATCTTCCTCCTAAAAATATTTTAATTTTTAATTCTGCATTAGCATTAATAAAAATATTAGCACAGTATAAATAATTATTCAAGCAATATTAGTGTTGTTATAATGAAATTCTAATTATAGTAAACTAGCAAAATTTATATCGATAGAAGAAAATATTCTTATTGTGTTTATCATAAAAATTTAACTGTTATAGATAAAATATAACTTATTGTTATAAAGAAATATTACTTTTGAAAAATTATGAAAAGATACTAGAAAATGAAAATATAGATTTAAAGTAAAAACGCTCCAATTCAATATACATATATATTTTTAAAATAGTAATTTAAATTTTGCTACTATTTCTTTGTAAATAGCTTTTATATTAATGTTTATGCTATGAGCATACGATAAGATTAAAAACTTGACATTATTATAGAATAGTAATAATATATGTGTAGATAATAGAGTGTAATATTTATTATTAACTATTCATTTATAATTTTATACATTGATATAAGGTTATAAATAAAAAGAAAGGAGAAAAATATACTAATGAAAATTACAAAAAGTAATTAAGATGAGTGTTCTAGCTTTATCGACATTAGTAGCGTTACTTTTTGTATCATCATTAGCAGCTAATGCAGCTGAAGGTAAAGAACTAACAAAAAGTTGTTACTGATATTTCTGTTACAGATGCTGGAAACAATGAAGTTAAACCAGATGCTAACGGCAACTACAATGTTACTACTGATAGAGTATATCGTTTTTAGCAAACTTTGATTTGAAAAACTATAATGGAAACCTATCAGAAGGGATTATTTCAATTTAAAAATTCCTAATTCAGTAGCAGTACAAAAATATTCAGCTGATATTAAAGATACAAAAACTCAAAGTTGTTATTGCTGAATCAGAAATAATACCCAACGCTAACGATCAAGGTGGGAACGCTGAAAGTAACACTTAAAAATTTCTCTGAATATCTAACTACAACTAAGAGTGATGATATAAGAGATATCACAGGTCATTTTACTATTGATTTCTTATTCAAAAAAGATCAAACTAAAACACCTGTTACTTTTGATAGCTTGGCTGTAAAAATAAAAATCACTCATACTTTCACATCTGCAACTAAACAAGGAGAAAAACAAAGGGTATGAAAACTTTGCTAAAAATGGTAATGATGTAGAGAACAAAGGGATGGACTTCTGAAAAATTAGCAGCTATGGGTTCTATTTCTAAAAGGAAATATTTACTCACCATGGCGCGTTCGTGTTAATGCTGGTAAAAAAAGACTACGGAAGCAACTTAGCATTAGTAGATGAAATCGCAACTGATACTAAATATGCAGCTATTCAATATATTCCAGAATCATTAACAGTATATAAAGCTACTATTAATGAAGGTACTTCTGAAGTGCCAGCTGGAGCTGTAAAGCTTACTGAGGGTACTGACTATACAGTAGAGTGGAACAGTAATTATACTGCTTTAAAAAGTTATTTTTAAAGACGGTGCACAATCATACTATGTTACTTACAACACTACAACTCCAGGAGACGGAAGTTTAGTAGGAAATAGAGTAGCATTATTAAAAAAATAATACTGAGGCTCTTCCTCAACGAAACAATCGTTTAATTTACGGCTATGTTAGTGAAAGATTATCAGTATTAAACGAAGTAATTGATGCTAATCCAATTTATAAAATTAAAATTAATAAAACAGATAAAGCAAAAAGTAACCCAGTTAAAGGAGCTGTTTATACAATTACAGACTCAGAAGGAGTTTTAGTGGAAGATGTTACTACGGATGAAAATGGAGTGGCAGTTTCTAAAGAATTAGCAAAAGATGCTTTAGGAAAAGTGTTCACAATAATCGAAAAATTAGCACCTAAAGGTTATAAACTAGATCCAACTGTTTATACTGTAAAAATTGGTGAGAATAATTCAATTATTAATCTTCAAGATGAACCTGAAGATACACCTCCAACTCCACCAACTCCAACACCAAACAAAACCAGTTAAGCTAAATGAACCTGGTAAACCAGGAAAACCTGAAAAACCAGGAAAACCTGAAAAACCAGGAAAACCTGAAAAACCAGGTAAGCCTGAAAAACCAGGTAAGCCTGAAAAACCAGGTAAGCCTGAAAAACCAGGTAAACCTAATAAACCAGGGAAACCAACTACACCAGTTGTAAAAGAAAATGCTAAAAAAGGTGTTCTTCCAAAAACAGGTGGAAACTAATAGCTTTAGCTATGGTAGGTTTAGTTATCGGATTCTGGAGCATTAGCTTTAAGACGTAAAGCTAACAAATAATTTATAAAAACGAACTTAGGAAACTAGGTTCGTTTTTATTGTTTTTAATAGAGTAGAGGAGTAATAGATACCAATAAATAGAAGAAATAATTAAATATGATATATTAAATTTAAAATTTTTTATTTTACATTAGTTATATTTTAAATAGATATAGTAATATGTTATTAATCCAAAGTTAAGATAATTATATATTATTAACTATTGAATTAGCTTTTTAATATAAATTATAATGATTTTTACAAGAAGTTTTTATAATTTATATAAGGAGCTGAGGGTACTTTGAAAAAGAAAAAGTACATTAATTAAACTAATTTATTTATGATGAGTTTAGTTACCATCTCATTACTAGTTACGACAGTTTTTATGAGAGGGTATATTGAGGATCGTGAAGAAGAAATTATTCGACAGAGAATTAGTTCAACGGCAAAAATTATCGCAATGGATAAAAAGTGTTCAAAAGCGGTAAAAATAAAAATCAAGAAAAGTTCATTCAAGAATATACATTAAAGGCAATGAAAGAAACTAGAACGGACTTTATAGTAGTAACGGATAAAAGATTTTTGTCAGATATTCACATCCAAAAAGAAGAGTTGATAGGAAATAAATTCTCAAGTATCCAAGATATTGAAGCAACGTTTACTGAAGGAGACTCATTTTTAGTAAGCAGACCGGTACTTTTAGGAGAAGGGATTAGATATTTTACAGCTCTAAAAGATGAAAGTGATAATAATATAGGAGTTGTCTGTGTAGGTTATACACAGTAGAAAACCAAATTTTAGAAGCACAGAAAAACTTATTTTTCTCATTATTAATTGGACTTGGTGCAGCAGTAATTTTATCATTCTTATTTAATGAAAGATTGAAAAGATCTTTTTGAACTTAAATCCAGAAGAAATAGCCTCATTCTTACCTAGAAAAAGAGTTAATAGCTGATCATGTGTCCGAAGGAATAATTGGGATAGATAAAAGCAAAAATAATAGTAATAAATAGTAGTGCAAAACTATCTACTAAGAAAAGCTAAATTATCTACAAATATAGAAATAAATGAAACCTCTTAGTGAAGATACATATGATTTACTGTTTAAAGATATTTTAGATAGTAGAGAAAAATAGTCACGATGAACAAATATTAATAAACCATGGGATTTATTATTAAATAGAAACCCAATATATTATAAAGGAAAAACTATATGGGGCAGTAGTGACTTTACGTGACCAATCTGAAATGAAACAACTAATCAGCAGAATTAGTGGTACGAGAAATATAATGATAGTTTGCGAGAGCAGAGTCACTCATTTTATGAATAAACTGCATGTACTTCAAGGTTTAATAGAATTAAAAATCTTATAAAGAAGTAGAGAAATATATAACTTATTTTAAAAGATGATTATCATGAGAAAATAGGTCATATTACTGAGAATATAAAAAGTTCCTTCTATAGTTGGTTTCTTATTTGCTAAAGCACGTGAGACACGTGAAAAAGGGATACAGCTTGTTGTAGATTCTGATTCGTCATTATATCAACAAGATGGCTTTAGAGACATTTTTATAATGAATTGTTAATCATACTAGGCGTGTTAATAGATAATTCAATAGATGCTTTGGAAAATGAAAAAGGACGGAAAAATAAACGTATATCTTTATCTTAATCTAGAAGAAAAAGTTTTATTATGTTCAGTAGAGGATAATGGAGCAGGGATTAAGGATATTGATAAAGAAAGAGTGTTCGAAAGAGGATATTCTACAAAAGGAGAAAAATAGAGGGTACGGTTTAGAAGCCGTTGAAACGATTGTTAAGAAATATAATGGTTTAATAGATTTGGACAGTAAAGAAAAATAAGGGTACTGAAATTTAATATAGAAATACCCGTACTGGAGGATTAAAAGTGAGAGTATTAATAATTGAAGATGATTCCATGGTAGCTATGATTCACAAAAGAATATTTTAATAGAAAAGATGCGGATTTTACAATAGAACATGTATTATCTCTTAAAGATGCTCAAAAAGTATTTAGAGAGTAATAATCCAGATTTAATAGTTTTAGATAACTATTTATCTGATGGAAAGGGAGTTGACTTTTACCGAAATTAAAAGGATATCCTGTTGTTATGATTACAGTGGCTAATGATATTCAAACAGTAGAAGCGGCTCTATCAAATGGTATAGTAGATTATTTAGTAAAACCATTTACATATAGAGATTTTCTCAAGCTATAGATAAAGTAGTAAACTTTTATATCATTAATGTCTAAAGAAAAAGTTAATCAAGATATACTAGATGATTATTTAAGTAGTGCTAAAGAACACGAGGAACGTGATGAATTACCTAAAGGATTATCAAGAATAACATTAAAGAAAATAGTAGAAACTCTATTGATTAGAAATGCAGGATTTAATACGCAACAAATAGTTGATGAGTTAGATATCTCAAGAATAACAATTAGAAAATATTTAAATCATATAGTTAACATAAATATACTAAAAAGAAGATGCTGATTATTATACATCAGGTAGACCAGTATCTATATATAGTATTGTTTCAAAAGATGAGTTAAAGAAATTATTATAGTTTAGTATAAAAATGTTGATAATAAAAATATAAGAAAGAGAGGATAATTTTATATTATCCCTCTTTATATAAATATAATGAATATATATGATATAATTAAATAAATAGTTAGGAGGAAATATAAATGAGATTAATCGACAAATTAGGATTACTATTTATAGTTGCTGGGCATATACTTGTACCATTAATATTTTTAATAATAATATTTTTATGAAAAGAAAAGAAAAATCAAAGTGGATATGGTGTTATAAAACCAATGCCTTGGGCAGCATTGCTTATTGTGCAAGCTATTTTAGATTTTACTATTCTGCCTTTTTGGATGTTTATGGGAGTATTTGTTGGTGTAATGACTACTGATGCGCCAGGAAGTAGTACATTATTTTAGCAATGCAGCAATGTTTGGTTCTAATTGCAACTGTTATTTTTAAACGTAATAGCACTTATAATAACTACAGCAGGTTTGAATAAGCAAAGATTAGAGGAAAATAAACAACCACTAATGTGGCTATATGTTATTATTGCTGATATGTGCTAGTAGTTCCGAGAAGATTTTTTTATAGGAAGTTTCTTTTAACTAAATTAATACATAAAGCAGAAGGAAGGATTATTTGAGTGTAGGAGAGTTTTTATTATTTGGTGGTCATATTTTTGTACATTAGTAATTATATTATTAGATATTTTTTAGAATTATAAATATCAAATCATGTAGAGGAAACTTTATTTAGAAATTTGTGGAAAAACATATTTTATTATTAGTTTAATTATTGTACTTGTAGTTTTACCAATCTGGCTTTTTATGATTTTTTTATGTTTAGTATCTTAGTTGTTGCACTACCTCATGGAAGAGATATATACTAAGTACAGTATTAATTTCAGGATTAGTTATGATAAGTTTATATATTATTATAATTATCATATGTGTAGTAGGAATGGGAAAAAGATAAGATTATGAGAAGGAATAATAAAAATAAGTTATTATTACAGTTTTATATAAACATTTTAAGAGGCTATCAGTAAGATAGTCTTTTATTTTTATGCAAATATTAGTGTATATTATAATATAGAAAATAATCTATAGGAGGATGAGTAAGTAATGACAGAGAATAGAATGAACTTGATAATTTACTATGGTCATATATCCGTACCTATATTTTTTATATTATTAATACTTTTTATGAGATATAGAAGAAAAACGAAAGGGATTAGATGTAGATCTAACTCATGCCATGGAAATCGCTACTTATAATTCAAGTAGTTCTAACCTGTACACTTTTTAGCAATTTGGCTTTTTTATAGGTTTGTTATTAGCTGTTATCTCTACAATATTTGGCCTTATTGCCTCAATGAGTGATTTAACATTATTTAAAAAGTATACAGAATATGTATGGAGTATGCTTTTTAAGTGATATGTTTACGGTAATTTTAAACTATGGTTCTATTTTGATGTGTACTATAGGTTATAATAAAATAAGAATAAGTAAACAATAAAGAACCATTAAAAACGTTATATTATATTTTCGCAATATTTTTCTTAGTATTACCATTGTTATTATTCATACCACCACTATTTAGTTATTTACTTTATAAGTTGCATTATATTTAATATAAAAACAAGGATAGATATAACAATTAAGTTATATATCTATCCTTATTTTATTTATTTTGTTTATTTTGTTACAACGAATGAATACCATTCATTATCAGAAGTTTCTTCTACTAGTTTGAACCACGTTCTAACATTTTTTTCTAGAAGTTCATCTTTTTATCTTTAATAATACCAGAAGTAATGTAGTATCCACCGTCTTCAAGTAACTTATATGCATCATCTAGCATTAATTCGATGATGTGAGCTAGTATATTAGCTACAATAACATTATATTTTTTAGTCTCTTTTGTAAGAAGGCTAGCTTCTTCAACAACTATTCTATTTCTAAATTATTATGCGAAATTCTCACGTGATACATCAACAGCCAGTTTATCTAAGTCAACAGCTTTTATCTCACCATCTGTTAAGTAACTTGCTGCGATACTGAGAATACCACTTCCACAACCAACATCGATAATATTATCATGAGATTTAACATATTTTTCTAAGTTTTTAATACAAAGTGAAGTAGTTTCATGCCCACCAGTACCAAAAGCCATACCTGGATCAATATTGATTACATATTTGTTTTCTTCATTCTCATATTCACGCCATGTAGGAACTATAACAAACTTTTCACCGATATTTAGAATATCGAAGTAATCTTTCCAAGAATTTTCCCAGTCGCTATCTTTTAATAGTAGTAGTTTCTATTTTGAAAAATTCTCCAATGTTAATATTTTGTCCTAGTTGTTCTAATTCACTTTTAAAACGAGTAAAAGTCTCATCATCAAAGTTAAGTTCATTTATATATCCTTTTACAATAACTCCAACATCAGGGAAGTCAGTAGGACTAAGTTCAACAATAGTCCCAAAATCATCATGTAAGTTTTCTTCTAGAGTAGTAGGGTCTTCAATAGCAAACCCCTGTAGAACCATAATCTAAAAGAATAGATTCAACTATTTCACTAGCTTCATTAGTAGTATGAATAGTAATTTCAATCCAATTTTTCCATTTTTACCCTCACAATCATTATTTTTTATTTATAAATTATTAATAAAAATTACCTTATCATATTATAACAAAAATCAGTATAATATCAAGTTATAAGAGAGTTTTTTTATTCCGAAAATAGTATATAGTAAAGTCAAAAATATAATATTTTTAAAAAGAATTTCAAAAAGTATTGACAAAAATAAACAGTGTTATACTTATACTTGTATCAGATACGAGAACAAGTTAAAATTTAAAATGGATATTAAAGGAAAAATTGAAGGAGACAATTATGGATACAAAATTTTCAGTAGCATTACATATACTAATATTTATTTCAGAAACAGACAAAATAGCTTTCTTCCGAACTACTTGCAAATAGTGTAAATACAAATAGTAGTCATATAAGAAAAATAATAGCTTTATTAAAAGGTGGACTTATAGAAAGTCAACAAGGTAAAAACAGGAATGGCATTAGCTAAATCAACAAAAGATATAACTTTAGCTGACGTTTATCAAATTGTATATCCTAATAAACATTTGGTAAATATACATGAAGGAGCAAATAAAGAATGTCCTGTTGGAAACAATATAGAAAATTTACTACAACCTGTATTTAATGAAGCACAAGATGCGTTTTATAATAAATTGTCAAGTAAAAACATTAGAACAATTAATTAAAGAATTATACATAATAGGAGAAAAATAAGAATGAAAGCAGCATTACACACACAATATAACAAAAACAATATCGAACTTGAAATTAGAGAAGTAGCAGAACCTACAATAAATGAAAATGAAGTACTTGTAAAAAGTATTAGTGCAGGAGTAAATCCTTTAGATAATATGATTTCTAGAGGTGAAGTTAAGATTATTACACCTTATAAATTACCACAAATTGCAGGAAATGAATTAGTGGGAGTGATTGAACAAAAAGGAAGTAAGGTAACTAACTTTGAAATTGGAGATAGAGTATTCTCAAGATTACCTCTAGATAGAATAGGGGCATTGCAGAATGTGTGCTATAAATAAAGAAGATATTGCTAAAGTTCCAGAATATATGACTGATGAGGAAGCTGCCGTGGTACCATTAACTGCTTTTAACAATTATGCAAGCACTAGAGTTAATGGGGGCAGAGCAAGGAAAAACAATATTTATTTCTGGAGGAACAGGCAGGGAGTATGGCACTATTCCTATAGCTAAAAGCAAAAGGTTTAACTGTAATTACAAAATGGTAGTGTTGGAAAAATAAAGAACGTGTTGAAAAATTAGTGTAGATCAATTTATCGATTATAAAACGACTGACTATACTACTGTACTAAAAGATATTGATTATGTACTTGATACTCTGGTGAGCAGAAACAGAAAAACAAATGTCTATTATGAAGTCAGGTGGTAAATTAGTACTCACTTAAAGCAATGCCTAATGAAGCTTTTGCTACAAAAAGAATGAATCTACCATGGTGGAAAACAATATTTATTTAAGTCTAGCAGGAAGAAAAATTTGATAAAATGGCGAAAAATATGGAGTATCATACAACTTTATTTTTGTTGAATCAAATGATAAACAACTACAAGAAGTTTCAGATATTTTTCAAAATTAGAAATTAAACCATCAGTAGATACAGTATTTGAATTCTAAAGACGTAAATAAAGCATTAGATAAAGTAGCAAATGGTCGTTCAAGAGGAAAAACAGTTTTAAGTTTTAAATAAAGTTATAAACATTAAATGGTAAAATAGTAATCTTTTAGGTTATAAATATACTAAATATCAACATTAAATAATAAAATGGTCAGGAGACAATTATGTCATACATAAACAAAAACATGATATATAAGAGTAAAATGGAGAAAAATAGCTTTATAGAGAATTAAATAAAGGAAAATCTGAAACCTCTAGTAATGCTTGTCCACTTAGCGGCAACAATGGATAATTGGGATCCAAAAATTTATTGATCTTGTATCAGAAAAACAACACATAATTTTAATAGATTTACCAGGAGTTGGAGGAAGTGAGGGAAAGTTGCGACTACTATTCCAGGAATGGCTCAACAGGCGATTGCGATTATAAAAAGAATGAGTTACAGTAAAATAAACTTATTAGGTTTATCGATGGGAGGAATGATTGCTCAGAGTAACACGATTATCTAATGATTTAGTAGATAAAGCTAATCTTGGTAGGAACTGGACCTAGAGATGGAGAAGGTATAAATAATGTTACCAGCACAACATTTAAATTTATGTTCAAGGCAGGAATACATGAGTAGATCCAAAGAGATATATTTTCTATAACCATGATAACAAAGGAAAAAGAAGAAGCTAATAAAGTATTAGACAGATTAGCAAGTCGTAGTAAGGAAAACGCTGATACTGAAAATGAAAGTTCCAAGCTTTCAAGACAGTTAAAAAGCTATTAAAAATTGAGTACGCTAGGTTATGATGATCTGAAATTTATTAAACAACCTACTTTTAATAGTAAATGGTGATAAGGATTTAATGGTACCTACTGTTAATTCTTACAATATGCATCAAAAATTGAAAATAGTAAATTGATTATTTATCCTAATGCAGCACATGGTTCATTATTCCAATATGCAGACGAATTTTCAAAAGAACTAATAGAATTTTTAGGAGAATAATGATGAAAAACAATTTTAATAACCGGTTCTACCGATGGAATAGGAAAACATCTTGCAAAGAAATTAGCTAAAGAAGGACATGAAGTAATAATTCATGGTAGAAAATCCTCAAAAAGTTGGAAAAAGCATATGAAGAAGTAAATAGTTATTCAAAGGAAAATCAGTCCGTGCATATAAAGCTGATTTACAAAAATATGGATGATATATATTCTTTAGTTGCTAAATTGAAAACAGATTTTGAAAAATAGATGTAGTTATAAATAATGCGGGTGTATGTTGCAGGTAGTTCAAAAACATCTACTAAAGAAGGTGTAGAGCTAACATTTATGCTGTCAGTTTTAGTACCCTATATTCTTAGTTTAGAATTAAAAGATTTATTAGAAAAATCAGCAAATGGAAGAATTATAAATACATCATCATTTATGACCATTTTGCTAAAGTAGGAAATTTAGATTTTTGGTTTTGATATACACCAAGCCTAGCATATAATAATTCAAAACTTTATACGATTTGGATAACTAGATATTTAGCAAAATTATTGAGAAATAATGAATCTAATATTGTTGTGAATTCATATCATCCAGGATTAATTTCAACAAATTTAGGTAATGATACTAGTGATGAAAAAGCGAAAAATTCATTATTTGGTAAAAATAATGAAAAAGCTATCTAAAAATCTTGATGAAGGAATAGAAACTGGGTACTACTTAGCAATTTCAGATGAAGTTTCTCATATTAATGGAAAATACTTTTGATGAAAAGAAAGTGAAATTTACTTCAGAAAAAAAGGATATACATTAGAAAAAGAACAAAGATTGGTAGAATATTGTAATCAAAAATTAATAATTATAAGAGGAAAAATTGATGAATAACATACTTTTTAAAACCATTAAAATTAAATAGTGGAGTAGAGTTAAGAAATAGATTTTTAAATCTGCAATGAGTGAGACTTTGTACGATAAAAAAATATGAATCCAGGATATGAGATACATAATTTATACAGTCAATGGAGTTGTGAAAAATAGGAGTACTAATATCTGGAAATGTTATGGTTGATAGAAGATATTTAGGAGAACCTGTAATATTGTTCTTGATGATAAATCAGATATGAATGCATTTAGAAAATGGGCAGAAGTGGGTAATAGTAAAAAAATACACCCATATGGTTACAATTAAATCATCCTGGGAAACAAATGTATAAAACAATAAAAGCACAACCTGTAGCTCCTAGTGCAATTCCAACTCAAGGAGGAAATGCTAAGGCTTTTTAAAGTTCCAAGAGCAATGACAAGATTTGAGATAGAAGAAGTAATAAATAAATTTGTAGGAGCTGGTTTAAAAAGCAAAAAGAAGCAGGCTTTACTGGTGTTCAATACATGCAGCTCATGGATATTTAATAAACCAATTTTTATCACCTGCAGATAATCATAGAAAAAGATGAATTTGGTGGAAGCCTTGAAAAATAGAATGAAATTTTAGTAGAGATCTATAAGAGATTAAGAAATAAAAGTAGGTTCAAACTTTACAACTGCTAAAAATTAAATGCTCTTGATTTTAAAAGAAGGAGGATTTACTTTTGAGGATGTAAAGAAGTTGTTAAAATAATGAGTGAGCTAGGTATTGATTTAATAGAAATTTCTGGTGGGAATTATGAAGCCCCAGTTTTTGGAGGAGAATACGAGAATGGAGCTAGCTTTTAGAAGTTATGCAACGATACTAACAGAACTTACTGATACCCAATTGTTTCGACAGGAGGATTTAGAAGTAGGGATGAAATGGAGAAGGTATTATCTTCTGGTGTTAGCATGATAGGACTAGCAAGACCATTTGTTTTATATAAAGACTTAGTACGTAGATTTGAAAACAATGATAATTTTATAATAAGAACACCAAGATTATCAACAAAAATCAGCAAATTAGATAAGTCATTTGGACCTATTATCGGAGTTAGTTATTACGAAGCGCAAATGAAAACGATTGGCTAATAATAAACTTCCTAAACCTAGTACAAATAAGCTTGACCATATTTAGCAGGAATGCTAAAGGCTCATGGACTTTCTGCATTAAAACCTAGAAGGAAATAAAAATTATAATCAGAATTTCTTATGTTTATTTTTAATTGTCTATATGGTACTTAATGATAAAAATCCTTTGACAATACTAATGCTTTTAGTATAATATAAAAATAATACGTAACTA